>Ga0315320_10000194_pt1 | contig 48437 bp, 40 predicted proteins | sample M140m21515metaG_FD_203458 | JGI IMG/M metagenome (GOLD analysis project Ga0315320, IMG submission 203458) | Ammonia-oxidizing marine archaeal communities from Monterey Bay, California, United States - M1 40m 21515 | ecosystem: Environmental > Aquatic > Marine > Coastal | place: USA: California... | reverse complement strand
GGAAGAGATTGGTAAATACGTTTCTGTTTACTTCAAAGAGTCAATGAAAAAGGCAGTACGTGATACGATGCTTGATGACAACATTCGTTTAGATGGACGTAAGTTTGACGAGGTTCGTACAATTTGGTCTGAGGTAGATTATTTACCAACTGCTCATGGTTCTGCAGTGTTCACTAGAGGAGAAACACAATCTCTTACAACTTTAACTTTAGGTGGTAAGATGGATGAGCAAATGATTGACGATGTTACTTTCAAAGGATCAACACCATTTATGTTGCATTACAATTTCCCTCCATTTTCAACTGGAGAGGCGAGAATGAAATTCAACGTTTCCAGAAGGGAGATTGGTCATGGTAATTTGGCACTTAGAGCATTGCGACCTGTTTTACCAGAGGATAATCCGTATACGATTCGTTTAGTGTCAGAAATTTTAGAATCAAACGGTTCTTCTTCAATGGCTACAGTTTGTGCCGGTACATTGGCCTTAATGGATGGTGGTATCCAAATTAAAGCACCGGTTACAGGAATCGCAATGGGACTCGTTGCTGAAAACGGAAAATTTGCAGTATTATCGGATATTTTAGGCGATGAAGATCACTTAGGTGATATGGATTTTAAAATTACTGGAACGTCAAAAGGAATAACGGCTTGTCAAATGGATATTAAAGTTGATGGACTGCCTTATGAGGTTTTAATACAAGCTTTGGAGCAGGCAAAAGCCGGACGTCTTCATATCTTAGATAAAATTCTTGAGACGCTTCCAGCTCCAAATGTTGAGCTTAAGCCGCAGACGCCAAGAGTTGAGGCATTCAACGTTCCGAATGAAATGATTGGTGGTATCATCGGGCCTGGAGGGAAAATAATTCAAGGCCTTCAAAAAGAAACAAATACAACAATTACTATTGAAGAACTAGAAAATGGTGAAGGTCGTGTTCAGGTACTTTCGAACAACGGTGACGATATGGCGAATGCCCTAGAGAAACTAAAGCTAATCGCGTTCCCGCCGCAAGTAGAAGATCAAACAGAATATGAAGGAGTTGTGAAGTCTGTTAAGGACTTTGGCTGTTTTGTGGAAATTGTACCAGGAACAGATGGCTTAATCCATATTTCTGAATTTGCTTGGGAGAAAACAGCACGTATGAGTGATGTTTGTAAAGAAGGTGAAATGCTGAAATTCAAAGTGATAGGAAAAGATCCTAGAACTAGAAAATGGAAGTTATCTAGAAAAATTCTTTTACCAAAACCAGAGCGTAAAGAAGATCCAAAGGCATAATTTTTATAGAATTAACAAAAAGGCACTTCGGTGCCTTTTTTTGTTTATAACTATATGTTATTCTTTTAATTTTCCTTCGTATTTTTAACCACCAAAAATAATATAAACCATGAAAAAAAATTACACGTTTTTACTGCTAATGACCTTCTTTTTTAGCAGTTATTCTTTTAGTCAATTAATTATATCTGAATTGGCTGATCCGAATGATAATGCCGGAGCCCGTTTCGTAGAGATATATAATGTTAGCGGTTCCGCTGTTGATCTTACAGATTGGGAGTTGCGAAGATGGACCAATGGAAATGCTGAACCACAAGGGACAGGTGTAGATTTAACTCCTGTTTCAAGTTTAGCTGCCAATTCATTTATTATAGTTGCAGCCAATGCTACAGAGTTCGAAGCCGTTTATGGATTCGCTCCAGACATTGAGGCCGGAACTGGAGGTGCTGCAGATAGTAATGGTGATGATCAAATTGCTATTTTTGACCCTGCGGACAATACAATCGATATTTTCGGTGTGCCTGGTGAGGATGGAACTGGCACTTGTCACGAATTTGAAGATGGTCGTGCGGAACGAATTGCATCCGTAACGGCTTCGAATACAATATGGGATGAGTCTGAATGGAATGTTTGGGCCGATAGTCAAGTTACAGGATGTACGAGCCAAACACAGCAACCAATTAATGTTGGTGACAATATTTACGATCCAGGATCATGGATAGGTGCGTCTGCTGGTACAGACCCAATAGTCTCTGTTTCGGCGACTGAATTGACAAATTTCGTTCAATTTGTTGGTACGCCATCTGATGAGCAAACAACAGAAGCATCAGGTTTAAACTTGACTGCTGACGTTAATGTTTCCGTTTCTGGAGATTACGAAATCTCTCTAACTACGACTACAGGATTTGCAACGAGCCTAATTCTTACTCAGAATGCAGGAGAATTAGCTCCAACAATGATTTATGTTCGCTTAAATGGTTCAGCGCCTGCAAGTCCGTCAAATGGTGAAATTACTTTTGATTTTGGTACAGATGTAACGCTCGTATCATTGAATGGTGAAATTTTAAATCCAGATCCGGTTTTATTCAGTTCTGAGGACACCTTAAATGGATTTTCTCATTTCGTCGGTACACCATCAGCAGGTCAATCTTTCGAAGTCTCTGGTAATTACTTAACAGACGATTTAACTATTGATGTTACAGGTGAGTATGAAATTGCTTTAGAGTCTAATGGTTTATTTACAAACTCGATAACTATTCCAGCGAATGTGAATACGATAGCTTTTGATGCAAATGCCACTTGGAATGGTTATATGAACGTGTTTGAACTTCCTGAAAATGGAGGTGGTTTTGTCTTCGGCAGTGGATGGGGTCTAGGAGATTTAAGAGCATTGGTTACAACGGGTTCGAATAGTGTGGAACTTCTTCCGAATATAAATACCTATGCTGATAATACTGCAGATGCATTCTGGGTGAATCAAACTACAGGTGCAGGTAATAAAAATATGGAAGCAAACACATATGTTGAGCCAGGGGCCTCGGCTAATGAAAATGATTTAACCTTTGCGGGTAATGTAGTTAATAACGATTTGGATACTGAGTATACCGCGAAATATTTTATTAAAGCTTTAGATCCTAATAATGGTTATGCAGATGTCTTCAACGGTTCTAAAACCTATGATTTACCTACTTCTGGAACATTTTCAGTGTCAGCAACCGCGGCTGAGTTACCAGCAGGATTGGTTATTCAGTATGGATTTGTAATGGTAGGTCCTAACGCTAATCCGGAAACTTCTGGAACTTTAGGTTCAGTAACTATTAATGGTGATTTTCCTGTTGGAGAAGTACAATCCACTCCTATTTACGTTCGTTTAAATGGTTCTGCTTTAAGTTATAACCAAACTGGTATGATAACCTCCTCTTCAGGTTCTGCAGATTCTCAGACTGTAGCTTTATTTGGAGAGACACTTGATTATTCCTCATATACGATTGCGGAGGTAACTACAAATACTGCAAACGGAGTCGCTGATTCTCTTGATGTGTTGGTTTCTCTTGTTGGTGTGGTTCACTGTATTGATTTCGATGGAAATGAAGGTATAAGTTTTACCATTATTGACGATAATAATGACGGAATCAATGTCTTTAATTTTGATGATGTTAGTGATTATGTTGTTAATGAAGGAGATAAAATAACAGTACTTGGTAAGATTGGACAATTCAATGGTTTAACACAAGTTTTTGCTGATAGTATCTTAGTGTTGGAAACTGGTTTAGCAACGGTAACACCTACAATTGTGACTGCTCTTGATGAAAGTACGGAGGCGCAATGGATTACTATTGAAAATGTGAATTTTGTAGACCCAATAGCTACATTCCCTACAGGTTCTAACAATATAGACGTAACAGACGGTACAAATGTCTTTACGCTTAGAATTGATTCTGATACTGATATCCCAGGAGGTGCGGCACCTCAGGTGGATTTCAGCGTTACAGGTGTTGGTGGCCAGTATGATACTTCTGATCCTTATGATTCAGGTTATCAATTGTTCCCATGTGGTCTTGGAAGCTTTACGCCAAATGATGTTTCAGGTTTCTCTGGAGTCGAATTGTTAGCAGTTTCTGTAATTCCAAATCCATTTAATGACTTTATCGAAATTAAGTCAAATGGTCTATCGAATATTCAAGTTCAAATACATGATGTTCAAGGTCGTCTTGTTCAATCTGCTGTTGTTGATAACGGCATGTTGATTAATACGAGCCATTGGTTGAAAGGAATATATATGATAACGCTCACGGATGGAAATCAAAATATTCGTACTGAGCGAATGATAAAATAGCATTACAATTGTGTAAATTTATGGGCTGCAACGTTGCAGCCCATTTTTTTTGTCATGAAATTCATACACATCATTTGCTTCTGTTTTCTTTATTTCTTTTCTTCTTTGCCTTCAAATGCCCAATCCTACTGGCAACAAGAGATTAATTATAATATTGATGTTCGTTTGAATGACGTAAACCATGAGCTTCATGCCTTAGAGTCTTTCGAATATATTAATCATTCCCCTGATACTTTAAGAGAGATATATATTCATCTTTGGCCCAATGCATATAGTAGTGGAGAGACTGCTCTAGCGCTGCAAATTGCTGAAAACGGAAATGATAAAATCGGAAATGCGCTTCCTGAAGATTTAGGCTTTATTGATTCTTTAGATTTTTCTATTGATGGGAAGGTCGTTAAATATGAGAACTATGATGGGCATTGTGATGTCGTAGTTATTGAACTTCTTAAACCATTAATGCCTGAGGAATCTGTATTGGTTTCAACTCCTTTCCGTGTAAAACTGCCTTCAGGACGTCTATCACGCCTTGGGCACATCGGTCAATCTTATCAAATAACCCAATGGTTTCCTAAGCCTGCTGTATATGATAAGAACGGATGGAATCCGATGCCGTATTTAAATCAAGGTGAGTTCTATTCTGAATTCGGTTCTTTTGATGTAACGATTACATTACCTGAAAACTATGTTGTGGGTTCAACTGGCGACTTGCAAAACGCAAGTGAAATAGAGTTTATGAAAAACTTGGCGCAAAATACAAAGGCTGATTTATTAGATATTATTAAAAGCAATGAGAATGATGAGGGATTAAAATTTCCGAAATCATCTGAAAAGTTGAAAACAATTCGTTACAGGCAAGATAGGGTTCATGATTTTGCTTGGTTTGCGGATAAAAGATACGTTGCATTAAAAGGTGAGGTAGAGCTTCCAAGAACAAGAAAACTTGTGGATACATGGGCGCTTTTTGTACCGGATAATGCCGATGTATGGCAACATGCAATAGAGTATTTAAATGATGGTACCTATTTTTATTCATTATGGAATGGGAATTACCCTTACAGTCATGTTACTGCTGTGGATGGAACGATAAGTGCAGGCGGCGGTATGGAGTATCCCAATGTGACAGTTATCGGTAATTCTTCATCTAAAGAGGAATTAGAAATCGTAATTGTACATGAAGTAGGACACAATTGGTTTTATGGTATTTTAGGTAGTAATGAGCGTGTGCACGGCTGGATGGATGAAGGAATCAACACCTTGAATGAAGTAAGGTATATTCAAACTAAATATCCAGAGAATACTAGATTGTCCGACATGGTTCTTAATGGCCGTTTTCACCTCAATGATTTGGATTACCACGACATGGGTGATTTAACGTATAGATTCAGTCATACAGCAGGCGCAGATCAACCAATTGAGACGCATTCGGCAGAATTCTCTTCAGCGAATTATGGAATCGTGATGTATCAAAAAACGGGACTAGTTTTTTATTATTTAAAAGATTATTTGGGTGATATAGAATTTGACCGCATCATGCATGTTTACTTTGAGCAATGGAAATTCAAACATCCACAACCTGAGGATTTAAGAATATTATTTGAGAATCAAACTGGAAAAGATTTAGCATGGTTTTTTGATGATTTGATTCAAACCACAAATCATGTTGATTTTAAAATTAAAAGCATAAAACCAAATCTTAAAAGTGGTTCTCTGGTAAAAGTAAAAAATACAGGTCAGGTAAATGGTCCAATTGAAATTAACGCTTTTAAAAATGATGATTTAATCGAAAGTATTTGGATTGATCCCGGACAAACTGAAGGGGTCCTCAAGTCTAACATTACCGAGTTTAATCGAGTTGTGATCGACGCTGACAAAAATATTCCAGAACTTTCACGACACAACAATACTTGGCGTAAAAAAGCATTATTCCATAAATGGGAGCCGCTAAAATTAGAATTGTTTTCAGGAGACCACGAAACAGATCGGACCAATATGTTTTGGACACCTACAATTGCAGGTAATACATATGATGGATTTATGCTGGGCACAGCTTTCCATAATTTGGGAATTCCCTTGCAACGTTTTCAATATCTCGTTGCACCTCAGTTCGGATTGAAAAGCAAGAACCTGGTGGGTATTGCCGAGGCGCTATATGTCGTGCTTCCTAAGAAAAACGTTAAGCAGCTAAAGATAGGAGCATCATTTAAATCATTTACCCATCCTGGTCAATTCCAATCTAGGTTTTTTGGGGTGACGCCTTATTTAAAATTCATATTTGGTGATAGAAGTAAAAAGAACACATTTTTTAGCTACGCTGAAGTCAAAGGTGTTTGGCAAGGTGATTTCTCTCAAAACCTAGCGCTTTATCAAAACAACTATGGATTTAGAGCAAAGTATCTTTTCAAAAAGGAATTTAAAAACAGTTCATTTATGATCTCCCCATCCATAACCTACTATGAGCAATCGACGGAAAATGATGAAGGATTTGATATCGACAGAATGCTCAGAGCAGAGCTGAATACGAGTTTTAATGTCAAGTATAGATTGGGTGATATGAGGCGGTATATTGGTTTTAATGCCTATATCGGAAAAAATGTAGTTTCGGAACTAAACACTTTCGATAGCTACCATCAAAATTTATCGATGACGGGAGTTGAAGGGGGGAGGGATCTTTTCTTGGAACAATATTATTTTGATCGAGGAGGAGTACAGCAGCAGATGGATGGAATGGGTAATTTTTATTCGACATCTAGTATAGGAACAAATAGTAATTGGATTGCATCCTTCAACACCTATTTAGCCATACCCTTAAAACCAAATCTTTTCGGGCTATTCTATAACCAAGGATTTTATCCTAGTTTTGAAAAAATTGAATATGTATCCAATGCTGGATTAGCGATTAGAATAGGGGATATATTTGGTATTTATTTTCCTTTACTTCGTTCGCAAAACATGGGTTCCTTATATGATGGAAGTTATACAAATCAAATACGCTTTACATTGCAGTTCAATATTGTTGAAAATGGGTTTAATCTAGGGCGTTTTATAAATTAAAGAAATATGGAAGATCAGCAGACTAATATGCCTTTTAAAAAATTATTCTTTTCCGTTTTTTTGGCGCGAATACTATCATTTATGGCCCTGGTAACTGTGGTAGGTATTATTGTGGGAATTGTTTTCCTCTTTGACTCTAATGAGCCCGAAGTGAAGGCAAATACCATATTACATGTTCAACTGGATGGTCTAATCGCAGAACAGGCAAGCTCAAGTATCGACCCTGTGGCTTTATCAATTAATCAAACAAAGGGTTTGTCTGCGCTCCTCAACGGGTTAGAGACTGCAGCCGAGGATGATAAAATCAAAGGTTTATTTTTAGATTTTGGAACGTTGAATTGTGGTATGGCTTCCGCTCAAGAACTTCGAGAAGGGATTCTTCGTTTTAAAGAGAGTAAAAAATTCGTAGTTGCCTATAATTCGGGTGAATATGTATCTCAGCAGGCCTATTATCTGGCATCTGCAGCCGATGAGATTTATGGATTTCCTACTTCAGCTTTTCAATGGATGGGATTGGGAGGAGAGCTCTATTTCATAAAAGATTTATTATCAAAGATTGGTGTGGAGGTAGCAATACTAAAAGGTGATAATAATGATTTTAAAAGCGCTGTTGAGCCATTGTTTCTAAATAAAATGAGTGATTCGAGCAGACTCCAAATGAATGCTTATTTGCAGTCCACTTGGAATTCAATGTTGGATGACATTGTTACCTCGAGGCCGTTAACCACTGAGCTTTTAAATAGCTATGCCAATAATTTAGATCTTAAAAATGTTGGTGATGCAGTAGAAAAGGGTTTGATAGATAAGGCTTTGTATAAGGATGAGGTTTTAAAAATTCTAATGAAAAAGGTAAATGTTAAACTTCAGGATGATTTAAATCTTTACAGCTTTTCCAAATACAGTAAGGACTCGTTTTTTAAAAATCAAATTCTCGCTCAAGGTGGAGAACCAACGGTGGCGGTAATTTTAGCAGAAGGTTCAATTGCGAAGAATGGTAAGGGGTTTTCAAGTGATAATATTTGTAAACTTTTTCGTGAAGCACGTAAAATGAAGTCTGTAAAATCAATTGTCTTTCGGGTGAATAGTCCTGGTGGGAGTGCATTGGCTTCTGAAGAAATCTGGCGAGAAGTTGCCTTGACAAATAAAGAAAAAAAAGTAATTGTATCCATGGGGGATTACGCAGCATCTGGCGGGTACTATGTTTCTACTCCAGCTGAATTTATATTTGCTGACCCCTCTACTTTGACGGGCTCAATAGGTGTGTTTGGTGTTTTACCATACACGAAAAAGATGCTTGGAAAGTTGGGTGTTGATGTGGATATAATAGGAACTCACGAACATTCTGTTATGTCTCTCAATCGCAAACTAACGGATACTGAGTTTAGCATTGCTCAAAATGAGGTTAATGAGATTTACAAACAGTTTTTAGAGCGAGTGAGTAATGGTAGAAACCTTACGAAAGAGGCTGTGAATAAAATAGCCAGAGGGCGCGTATGGACAGGTGATGATGCGAAGCGTATAGGCTTAGTTGACTCCATTGGATCTCTTGATGCAGCCATTAATTATGCCAAGGCAATGAATAATATTAAAGATCAGAAAGTTATCTATTATCCGGAGTTAAAACAAGATCCATTCAATGAATTAATTTCTTTTATTGAGGGTCAAGATATAAATGTTGAGGCGTCAAACACGGTACTACGTCATCCTATTCTTAAATCAATAGAAGAGAGTATACAATTTAGTTCAGAATGGAATGGCACAATGATGCGTCTTCCGTTTCAGCTTCAGTATAAATAAAGTGGCTTAATAAAGTGCTGGGTAGGAGGTAGGATCACTTTCGCTCATTATGGCGTAAACCTTTTCTACAATATCATCGATATTAGGCTTAGAGAAATAGTCTCCGTCTGAACCATAGGCAGGTCTGTGATCTTTTGAGCTCATGGTGTGAGGTGCAGCGTCCAGGTGATAGAAGCATTCCTGTTCAACCATTATTTTGTCTAAAATGTAACCTGTCGCACCGCTGCTAACGTCCTCGTCGACAATAAGCAGTCGGTTTGTCTTTTTAATGGAATTTGAAATCATATGATTGAGATCAAATGGAATAAGTGTTTGTATATCCACAAGCTCAACGGAGATTCCTAATTGAGAAAGATGTTGAGAAGCCATTTGACAAATATTGAATGTTGATCCATAAGAAACAATCGTAAGGTCTTGCCCTTCCTGAACGATTTCAGGAATACCAAGAGGTGTTTTAAATTCGCCTATGTTTTCAGGGTACTTCTCCTTAGTTCTGTATCCGTTTAGTGGTTCAACAACAAGAGCGGGTTCGTCGGCCGCCAAAAGTGTGTTATAAAAGCCTGCTGCTTTGGTCATGTTTCTTGGGACACAGATGTGCATGCCGCGTAGTGCATTAATAATCATACCCATAGGTGACCCACTATGCCAAATACCTTCTAAGCGATGACCTCGAGTACTAACAATTAATGGTGCTTTTTGTCCGCCTTTGGTTCTGTATTGCAATGTTGACAAATCATCTGAAAGTACTTGCACGGCATAAAGTAAATAGTCGAGGTATTGAATTTCTGCAATAGGCCTTAACCCTCGCATTGCCATACCTATTCCTTGGCCTATTATTGTACATTCCCGTATTCCCGTATCGAACACTCGATTTGCGCCATAAGTTTCTTGTAGTCCTTCCAGGGATTGGTTAACGCCACCTATTTTTCCTGCGTCTTCGCCAAATATTAGTAGTTCTGGCATTTTTTCGAGCTGCTTTTTGAAGTTCTCCCTCAGAATAATTCTTCCATCCTCCATCCGGTTATCTGCTCCGTAGACTGGCTCAACAGCAGAAACGTTATGGATATTAGCGCCTGATTCTGAGTAAAGGTGGGAGCTATATTTGTCGTGTGACCCAGCAATTGATTGTTGAATCCAATTCGCGAGATTATCTTTTTGAGCGGAATACTCTTTGTGAATTAACCTTAAAACTTTCCTTGCGGTATTTAAAAGGTCTTTTCGTATTGGTTCGTATGTTTTTTTAAGGCCTTGAAGTTCTTTAAGAATGAACGCTTTTTCACTGCTGCTGTCGGCGACCGCTTGAATGATATTTATTATTTCATTTAATTCTCCTTGAATTTCGGATGTAAACTTTTTCCAAGATGTATTTTTAGCCTGCTTAACTTCTACTTTAGCCTCTTTATGAAGCTCGTCAAGCATTTCCTTATCAGCTATTTTATTTCCTGCGGCATCAAAGGAAAGAATCCATTCTTTGAATTTAGCAATACAATCAAATTCTTTTTCCCATGTGAGACGCTCTTCGCTTTTATATCGCTCGTGCGATCCTGATGTTGAGTGTCCTTGTGGTTGATTAACTTCCTTCACATGAATCAGCACCGGAACATGTTCATTTCTTGCGATCTGAACTGCCTTTTTGTAGGTTTGACATAGGTGGGCATAGTCCCAGCCTTTAGTCACTAAAATCTCAAATCCTTTTTTTGCATCCGTGCGTTGCATTCCGGATAGAGCCTCAGAAATGGAGCCTTTTGTTGTTTGGAATTCTCTAGGTACTGATATCCCGTAACCGTCATCCCAAACAGACATAACTAGCGGTACTTGCATGACACCTGCGGCATTAATAGACTCCCAGAAAGGGCCTTCACTTGTTGAGGCATCTCCTATCGTTCCAAACGCTACCTCATTTCCTTTGTTTGTGAATTTTTGTGAATTATCGAGTGCACTTAAAGATTCATTTTCTCGGTAAACTTTTGAAGCTTGAGCAAGTCCAACAAGTCTTGGCATTTGACCTGCAGTTGGCGAAATATCTGAGCTACTATTTTTTTGCTGCATTAAGTTTTTCCAATGCCCTTTTTGATCTAAATTCCTTGTGGCATAGTGTCCCCCCATCTGGCGACCTGCAGATTGCGGTTCAACCTCCACATCCGTGTGCGCATAAAGGCCAGAAAAATATTGCTCCAAAGTCAACTCTTTGATCGCAAACATTATCGTTTGGTCACGATAGTAGCCCGACCGAAAATCTCCGTTTTTAAATTCCTTAGCCAATGCAATTTGTGCGAGCTCTTTTCCGTCTCCAAAGATACCAAATTTTGCTTTTCCAGTAAGGACCTCTTTTCTTCCTAGTAAAGATGCTTCTCTTGACAAGCAGGCTAGTTTATAATCTTCTAAAACAGTAGTTTTGAAAGATTCGAAATTTACATTTTCGTTTTGTTGATTTTCCTTTTGTGCTCTACCTTTCATCGTCTGCAAATATAGGTAAAAAATGGGGGTTCAATTACCGGTTGATGTAATACTGATTAACCTTATCTTTGAGCTGAAATAGCTTGTTAGAAGAGGTTAATAAAAATTAATATGCAAATTGAAATCTGCGCATCAACTTATAAATCTATTGAGTTAGCGGCGAAATATAAAGTTGATAGAGTTGAACTTTGTCAAAATTTGAGCTGTGGTGGTTTAACTCCTTCTTTGGCTTTAGTTAAAAAAGCTTTAGGCCTAGGGTTAAAAACACATGTTTTAATTCGTCCACGGGCAGGTGACTTCTTTTATTCCCGATCGGAATGTCAGCAAATTATGGATGAGGTCAACTGTTATAAAACACTTGGTATTGAGGGTCTAGTCGTTGGTGCTCTTACCACTGATCGTAAATTAGCAATGCCTTTACTTAAGAGGATCAGGCAAAACACCATTGGATTGGATTTAACATTTCATAAAGCGTTTGATGATATCTGTAATTGGAAGGATGCAATGGATGATTTAGTGAGGCTAAAGTTTGAAAACATACTTACCTCTGGTCAGAATTCCAATGTGATTGAGGGGCTTGAAAATCTAAAAGACCATTTTAATTATGCGAATGGGCGTATAAAAATAATGCCAGGTGGGGGAGTCAGAAAAGAAAATATAACCGAGATATTATCAACGCTTCCCACAGATAATATTCACTTTTCCGCTACAAGGCAGGTTAAAAAAAACAACTCTGTATTTTTTAGTTCAAGCGTTTTAGATCCTGACACAGCAACATTGAAAGAAATGATTGAGCTGGCAAGTAGCTAAAATCTTATTCTATAGGTGCGATTTTATCAGCCATATATTCTCCAGCTTTCAGCTTTCCTGCAATTTTTGAAAAACAGTCAATTGTATAATTGACATCTTCGATGCTGTGTGAAGCCGTAGGTATTAGTCTTAAAATGATCATTCCTTTTGGCACAACGGGATAAACTACCATAGAACAGAAAACATTAAAGTTCTCACGTAGGTCGAATATCAGATTTGTAGCTTCGGGTATGGAGCCATTCAAATAAACTGGGGTAACGCAGGAGTTCGATGGGCCAATTTCAAAACCGTTATTTACTAAACCATCTTTTAACGCCGTTGTGATTTCCCATAATTTATCCTTGTGGGCTGTGCTTCTTTTCATTATCTCCAATCTTTTAAGCGCTCCTTTAACTAAAGTCATTGGAAGTGATTTTGCGAATATTTGAGACCTCATATTATATCTCAAAAATTCTACAACTTGCGCATCGCTAGAAATGAAACCTCCTATAAGTGCAAATGACTTTGCGAAAGTTCCGAAGTAAATATCTATACCGTCCTGACAATTTTGTTCTTGACCAGTACCGCCTCCTTTTGCACCAAGTGTGCCTATACCGTGGGCATCATCTACAAATAGCCTAAAGTTGAATTTTTCTTTTAGCGCTACGATTTCTTTCACTTTACCCTGGTCTCCTCTCATACCGAAAACACCTTCAGTGATAACTAGTATTGCCCCCCCTGTTTCTGCTGCAAGCTTTTCAGCACGAATCAGCTGTTTTTGGCAGTCTTCAACGTCATTATGTTTAAAAACATACCTCTTACCCATGTGTAATCGAACGCCGTCAAGAATGCATGCATGTGATTCTGCATCATAGACTATAACATCTTTTCGATCAACTAGGGCATCAATACAGGAGAGCACTGCTTGGTAACCAAAATTACAAAGTATGGTGTCCTCTTTTTCTACAAAATCAGATAGCTCATTTTCAAGCTGCTCATGGAAATCAGTATTCCCACTCATCATTCTTGCGCCCATAGGATGCGAAAAACCGTACTCTTGGGCTACCTCCGAATCGAGCTTTCTTACCTCAGGGTCATTTGCTAATCCTAGATAATTATTCAAAGACCAGTTTAGCATTTTTCTACCTCTGAAAACCATGTGGGGACTTATTTCACCTTCGAGTTTTGGAAATGTAAAATAACCATGGGACTCCTTTGCGTGAATTCCTAATGGACCTCTGTTGGCTTTGATTTTTTCAAAAATATCTGCAGACATATATCGTTTCTTAATCTTTGATACAAAGTTAGCTAATTATAGAATAGAGATACCGTTTTGTTAAAAAAAAATATGTGGTTTAGATTACTATTTAATGCCTCAGGTTATTTGGTTTTGATGTCTGTTTCTTTAGAGAATTTGAACTTGGCAACGTAATTACCAGTAGTCAATTAATAGTATATCGCTCGACGTACTTTTGTAATGTACTTGGCGAGTCTTATGACTTGCTTTGTATAACCATATTCGTTATCGTACCACGTGTAAAGAACGGCACTTTTACCATCTTTTGAACTTATTGTTGCCTGAGAGTCAAAAACAGCACAGCATGTATTACCAATAATGTCATTTGAAACGAGTTCACTATCCAAAGAATAATAAATCTGATTCACTAAATCACCATTGAGAGCCTCATCGTGCACGACCTGATTGATTTCTTTAACACTTGTTTCTTTATTTAATTCGAGACTTATGATTGCCAATGATCCATTTGGTGTAGGTACACGAACAGCATTCGCTGTTAATTTATCTTTAAGTTGAGGTATTACCTTTGTTACAGCATTTCCCGCACCTGTCGAAGTGATCACCATGTTAATTGCAGCAGAACGACCTCTTCTCGGTTTTTTATGCATGTTATCCAATAAGTTCTGGTCATTGGTGTAAGCATGAACAGTTTCGATATGTCCTTTTTGAATTCCAAATTTATCACTCATTATCTTAAGTATCGGAGATATCGCATTCGTTGTGCATGAGGCGGCGGAATAAATATTTTCGTTTTCAAGGTCAAGTTCTCCTTGGTTGATGCCATGAACAATATTTGGAATTTCTTTTCCTGGCGCAGTCAGAAGAACCTTGGCAGTACCTTTCGCGCTAAGGTGACGCTTTAAGGCCTGGCGATTTGTGTAGACACCCGTATTGTCTATGACGAGTGCATTTTTGATACCATAAGCTTCATAATCAATTTCTTCAGGTGTATTTGCACTAATCATGTGTACAATTTGCCCATTGATTACCAGTACTTTTTTGTCTAAGTCTTCAATTACTGAGCCCTTAAATGCTCCATGCACAGAGTCGTTTCTTAAAAGTGAAGCTCTCTTGATAATATCATCGTCTTTAGAGCTTCTTGTTACAATCGCTCTTAATCTTAATTGCTGACCTTTTCCCGCCTGTTTGATTAATTCTCTTGCAGCTAACCTACCGATTCTACCAAATCCATATAAAACAACATCTCTGGGCTCTACTGGCTTATCTTGGTTTTCTTTAAGAATAGAGAGTTTGTCTAAAAGGAATTCTTTTTGGTTTTTATAATTCCCCGCTTCTTTATTCCATTCATTCGCAAGTTTACCAATGTCGAGCTTAGATGGGATTACTTCAAGTTCTAATAAATTTGTTGCAAGTTCTGATGTTGTATATACATCTATTGATTGGCTGGTAACCTTCCTTGAATAGTCGTGGAGGTTAATGATTTCCGAAATTGTAATATCCGTTAAGTGATGCCTAAAAAGAACGAGTTCAATTCCTTTTTCATAAAGTAATTCTCCAACATTACTTTGAAGTTTTACTGCTGCACGTTCTTTTTCAATATGAAGGTGCAAACCTTTTTCATAACCCAATTTGCTTTTCATTTGTTTATAATTTTTATGACTAATAAAAAAAGCCGCCCTTTCAGGCAGCCTTAGTGTCATTATCCTAAATAGGATTTGAGTAATTTATTTCGGGAGGTGTGTCTTAGGCGTCTTATCGCTTTTTCTTTGATTTGACGCACGCGCTCTCGAGTAAGATTGAACTGGGAACCAATTTCTTCAAGCGTTAATCCGTGGTTCATTCCAATTCCAAAAAACAAACGAATAATTTCTCTTTCCTTGTCTGTTAAAGTGCTCAAAGAGCGCTCAATTTCTTTTTGAAGTGATTCAGCCATAAGCGCTTGGTCTGTTTTGGGCGCATCATTATTTGCCATCACATCCATTAATGTTCCGCCATCTTCATTCGTTGTTAGTGGAGCATCCATTGAAACGTGTCGCCCTGCAACATTTAAGCTTTCTTTTATTTTATCTTCTGGAACTTCCAATGCTTCAGCAAGCTCTTCAGCAGATGGAGGTCTTTCATATTCCTGTTCTAATTTTGAAAAGGCTTTATTTATTTTATTCAGCGATCCAACTTGATTTAAAGGCAATCTTACAATTCTCGCCTGTTCAGCAAGTGCTTGAAGTATAGATTGACGTATCCACCAAACGGCATAAGAAATAAACTTAAAACCTCTAGTCTCGTCAAATTTCTGAGCTGCCTTAATTAGTCCGAGATTACCCTCGTTGATTAAATCAGGTAAGGTTAAACCCTGGTTTTGATATTGTTTAGCAACAGAAACCACAAACCTCAGATTTGCTCTTGTTAATTTTTCAAGTGCCAATTGATCACCTGCTTTAATTTTTTTTGCAAGTTCAACTTCTTGTTCAGCCGTAATTAAATCTTCGCGACCAATATCTTGTAAATACTTATCTAACGATTGGCTTTCTCGGTTCGTTATGGATTTAGTTATTTTGAGCTGTCTCATGCGTTAAAGGTATGATTTTTAGTGATTATTTTATTCAATTGCAGGAAGCAAAGTAAAGTCAAAAAAAGCAGAATGAAAAATATTCAACACCTTTTTTATAAACAAAATTTAACATTTCATCTTGTCAAAAACCGTGCCTTAAAATACGTTTTTATAAACCAAATCCGACATAATCTTTTTTACCACTTTCTGACATGATTTCAAGTAAGATCCCTCTATTTGAGTCATTTAGTTTAGATGCCAACTGTTCGACATTTTCCACCGGTTCATTATTGACTTTTGTGATGATGATACCCTCACTCAGTCCTAACGATTTTAATTTTCCCGAAGTGATTGAACTAATCTTAACGCCGTAATTTATTTTTAATGATTCTTTTTCTTTTTTAGATAAAGTTTCAAATGTTGCGCCAAGAGCGACATTCTTTTTTATTTCTTCTTTAGATATGAGTTTTGTAAGTCCCTCTTTGTTTCTTAGGACGATTTCTTTAATATTCTCTCCTCCTTTACGGTCTCGGATTGTAACTGCGACTTTGTCTCCAGGTCGCATTTTCCCAATTTCTTCCTGAAGAGCTGCGGAAGAATTAACTTCTTTTGAACCTACTTTGAGAATCACATCTCCCTCTTTAATCCCCGCTTTATCGGCACTTCCATCTTCAATAACTTTTGCGATGTAAACCCCTTTTAAGTTGGGTAAATTTTTTTCTGTTTTCAGTTCTTGGGTTAGGTCTGTGATTTGTACGCCAAGATAACCTCTTTGAACAATACCATAGTCTATTAAATCCCGCATCACCTTTTGAACTAAATTTACAGGAACTGCAAAAGAATAGCCTGAATAGCTTCCTGTTTGCGATGCGATGGCGGTATTGATACCTACAAGTTCTCCTTTTGTATTAACAAGTGCCCCGCCACTATTTCCTGGGTTTACGGCGGCATCTGTTTGAATAAAGGATTCGATAGGGACGATATTTTTGCTTGGGTTATTAAGGAGGTTGATATTTCTTGCTTTCGCAGATACAATTCCTGCGGTAACAGTGGATGTTAAGTTAAAAGGATTACCTACTGCTAAGACCCATTCTCCGATTGCTAGGTTGTCACTATTGCCGATTGCTATTGCAGGCAAACCTGATTCCTCAATTTTGATAACTGCAATATCTGTAGATGGATCAGCACCAACTACTGTTGCTTTGTATTTAGAATTGTCATTTAGTGTCACTTCAATTTCACTTGCATTTTCAATCACATGGTTATTCGTAACAATATACCCTTGTGAAGATATAATAACTCCTGAACCAGCGCCTTCACCGAATTGTTTTAATTCTCGACCTCCAGCACCAGGTCCATAAAAAAATTCTTGAAAAATATCACGTTGAAAAGTGGTTTGAACCATTTTTGTAGTTACATGAACTACGGAATTGATTGAGTTTTTTGAGGCTTCTTTAAAATCAATTGATGCAGTCCCGGTGTAATTAACATACCTCATCGGAGTCGTTCTGTTTCCATCAATAAGTTCGTTTGCAGTCAGTTTTCGAGTAGTAGTTTTTTCCTGGGTTTGAATCTGAAAGAATAGAAGAATGGCAATAGTACCACCGAGAAAACCAAAAAATATTGTCTTAAATACTGATTTTTTATTCATGTTAGCGTAATTATTGTTTATACAAGTTTAACATCTAAAGTCCTAAACTTGGTACTTTTTCGATGTTAAAGATTGTTAAGCAGCTGTATATAAATAAAATTGATATTGATTACATTTGTTACACTATGGACATCGCATTTTCAAAGTATCAGGGTACAGGTAATGATTTCATTATTATCAATAATATAGATGGATCCTGTAATGAATTAAGTATTGAGCAAATTCAAAAGCTTTGTGATAGAAAGTTTGGTATTGGTTCAGACGGTTTAATTCTAATAAACACATCTGACACAAGCGATTTTTTTATGGATTTCTTTAATCCTGATGGCTCTAAAAGTTTTTGTGGTAATGGTGCAAGATGTGCTGTTCAGTTTGTTCACGAACATAAGATCATTAAAAATCATCAAGTCTATTTTGAGGCCATTGATGGTGCCCATTATGCCCTTGTTTGTGGTGCTGATGTTAAGTTGGAAATGGCTATTGAAAGTATTCCGGCTAAAGTTAAATTAGAATCTTTTAATGTTGGAGATGTCTATTACATGGATACTGGATCTCCTCATCTAGTTGTTTACGCGAATGATTTGTCCTCACTTGAAACTTCAAGCGTTAAAAAAATAGGACAAGAAATCAGATATTCTGATGTATATGAAGCTCAAGGCATAAATGTCAATTTCATTTATATTGAAGATTCAGGCGATATCTCTATCGCAACTTATGAGCGTGGTGTAGAAAGTGAAACACTATCATGCGGAACAGGCGCAACTGCTTGCGCACTTGTTCATGCTTTAAAAGAAGAATTGAAATCAGGAAGTATAAATATGAATTCAAAAGGAGGGAATCTCAAGGTTACCTTTGAGCGGCAGAATACTGGAATTTATACCTCTGTTTATTTAATCGGACCAGCAACGTCAATTTATCATGGAAACATTCGATTATAAATTCACAAAAGTGAATCACCTTAGTTCTGTTTCTGATGAAGAAGACTTGTTGATTTGGGTATTCCATGTGGATAAAACGCCCCCCCATATTGGAATCTCAATTCAAGGTGTTTTCTTTAGCCTTAAGAGTAATGGTCAAGATAAAATCCCTGTATATAAAGTTTCTTATATAGTTAAAAATAAGAATATTAAGTTAGTTAAATTAAAGTTAAATATTAGGGTAAGTGTCGCGTTGGTAGAGCATGTGTTTAGTTCTTTTACTTCGGCTACTTCAGCCCGATGTTCTTGTCTTTCTCCGATAAAAAAAGTACTTGATGTGCCAAATGAAATACTTAAGCTTTCAGACCTTTTAATCTATTTAGATGGTGCCAAAAAGATTTCAGGATGGTCAGCGCAAAATGTATCAGTTGAAGAGGCGGGAATCAAATCCTATGCGGTTTCGGACATTGAAAAAAGGTTGAATTTTCTCAATGCTTGATTCGACAAATATATATTTACGCCTCGTTGGCAAGGATGATGCATTTCGCGTCTATTTATGGGAATTATCCGAAAAGACAGGTCGCGTAACCCAAACTCAAAATAAAGTTTCATTAGAGTTGATTTATCAACTTATTGAGGAACAGCAGGATTTCATTACTTCAGGTCATACAAGATTTATGATTTGTCTAGAGGATAATAATGAGACTATAGGAACTATCGATCTTTATAATTTTAATCAGAAAAACAGAACGGCCTATATAGGTATTCTTATTGCTGAACAGAAAATGCGCAGAAAAGGCTATGCGCGCCAGTCCATAATACAACTTCACAATTTGGCGTTTCAGGCATTTCAATTGAAGTGTCTTAATGCCAAGATCCAAAGTTTCAACTCACACAGCATAGGTTTGTTTGAAGGTTTGGGTTACACAAGATTAAATAAAGCAGAAAAAAATGTTGAAATATTAACATACGAATTTCAATTATGAAAAAACGCTCAATTTTGATTTTTACAATTGCTTTGTTATTCGGGGCTGCATTCTTTGCTTATCCAAAGTTGCAACTTTACTTCGCCTCTCAAAAAGCTACGATCAATAAGAATAAGGTAGAATTTGTGGTTTTGGATTCCCTTAGTCTAGAGGCTTTAGCGAATAAACTCTTTGAAAAGAAGATCATTGATGATGTCAAGTTGTTTTTAGCAGTTGGGAATTACAAGGAAATGAACAAAGCTAACATTGCACTCGGGAAATATGATTTGGCTCCAGGTGTTTCATACAGTAATCTACTAAATGGTTTTAAGCTCAATCGCCTTGGTAATGGAAATGCAGAGCAGGAAGTAAGGGTGACTTTCAATAATTGTTCTGGTCCAAATCAGCTTGAAAAAATTTGCGAGAAAGTTACAAAACACATACAGTGCGATAGTGCAACGCTCGCCTCCTATCTTTTAAACCCGGAAACAAGCAAGTCATATGGATTCTCAATGGAAGAGTTCCCAGCGATGTTCCTGTCAAATACCTATCAATTTTATTATGATACGGATGCTAAAAAATTTACGGATAGAATGGCAAAAGAATTTAAGGCGTTCTGGTCTGACGAACGAATTTCTAAACTCAGAGATATTGGATTGAATAAACCAAGTGAGGCCTACACTTTAGGTAGCATTGTGTATTCTGAGCAGTCACGAATTTCGGATGAATGGCCAGTAATTGCTGGCTTGTACCTAAATCGTTTAAATCAGCGCATTCAATTACAATCAGACCCCACCTTTAAATTTTGTTGGGGGAGTGAGTTAGATGGTGTACAACGCCTTCTATACAAACATCGAGACATTGATTGTGATTATAATACTTATAAACATTTTGGTTTGCCGCCTGGACCAATATGCATAATTGGGAAGGGGCTCCTAGATGCAGTGTTAAACCCTTCAAATGTGGACTATATATTTATGTGTGCTAAAGCCGACTACTCGGGTAGACATAATTTCACAAATTCTGGACGCCAACATGTAAACAATGCAAATGAATTCCAGCGCTGGTTAACCAGAGAACAAAAAAAATAAGAGTTATGAAAAGAAGATCTTTTTTTAAGTTTAGTCTTGCTACTGCCTTCACTTCTATTTTGAAACCTCAATCTATATTTGGAATGCAGGCATTAAAAAATCCAGGTAGAAATTCAAATCCGGTTGTAATATCTACTTGGAGTCATGGTATTGAAGCGAATGAGGCTGCATGGAAAGTACTTGGGAATTCAGGCTCTTCTCTCGATGCCGTTGAGCAGGGAGTAAAAATTACTGAATCAGATCTATCAAATCGAAGCGTTGGTATTGGGGGTAGACCAGATAGAACAGGACATGTAACTGTAGACGCTTGTATCATGGATGAAAGGTCTCGCTGCGGAGCTGTTGCCTGCATAGAGGGTATTCTTCATCCGATATCAGTTGCTAGGGCGGTTATGGAGCGAACTCAGCACGTTATGCTTGTTGGTGAGGGTGCGAAGTCATTTGCATTAGATTGTGGCTTTGAGACATGTAAAACACCAATTAAAGAAGTTAAGAAAGATTGGAAAGAATGGAAGAAAGAAAACAAAGAGGCATTTGAGAAACCAGTGATCAATCATGAAAATCATGATACAATTGGAATGCTTGCGATAGATGCCAAAGGGAATATTAGTGGCTCCTGTACAACCAGTGGATGGGCTTATAAATTGCCAGGACGTGTAGGTGATTCTCCCATTATTGGTGCAGGATTGTTTATTGATAATGAGGTGGGTGGAGCTTGTGCCACGGGAATGGGGGAAGCGATTATTAGAATTGCAGGAAGTCATACTGTCGTTGAATTTATGAGACAAGGTCATCACCCAGAGAAAGCATGTAAACTAGCAGTGGAACGGATTATTTCAAAGCATGAAGATGTTCAGGGATTGCAATGTGGTTTTATTGCAATTGATAAGTCTGGCCAAGTAGGCGGTTATTCAGTTTACAACGGATTTAACTATGCAATGAAGTCGAGTGATACTGAGAAAATTCTTATTGATGCGCCCTTTGATCGTAAGTGGTAATTTTATTTTTTTAAACGTTTAGTTCGTCTAGTCTTAATGAGAATTCTAACACTCTGGACCAACCAGACCAATGTCCGTAATCACCTATTGTGTCATTATGCCAGAGAAAAATAAATTGTCCGCCATAGCTTTGTGTTTCGAGGTATAGTTTTGCGATATGCTCCTCTGCCTCGTTCGTATTCAATTTTAGATATTCATTTAGGGTACCATCCATATATAGAAAAGGATGAATTAGTAGCTTGGTTTTCTTGTTTACTGAAAGATTAAACCAATGGATCTTACGTGCAGTGCCCGCTCTAAAACCCGTTATATCTGCATAGCCCATACTATAATCTTCTTCAATCCCTTGTTCAGATAAATTATCATAAGTAATTGGAAATGAAATCATTAAATAATGCTGCCTGCTATTCTTCACGCTCTTTTTTATAATACTTTGGAGACGCTCTATCTCATTATGTATGTGGAACTCATTAAAGTTAGATTTATAGCTCGGATGAATACCTATGGTCACAACTTCATTCATTTTGCGAATTAACCGCTGATGCCTTCTGTTTTTGTAAGAAATGTTTTTATCAAATTTCCCATAATTACCGAGCATCCAGAAAAGCTTAACATCAAAACCTCGGTCATGGATTTCGTAAATTTTATCATAATTATCAAACGGATCTTTTTTACTTCCTGCAATGACCATTCTTCTTTCTTTTGTCAGTTTTTTATTGCCAGTTATAAGATCTTTGAAGTAGCCTAATAAATTTCTTAGAAACCCTTTGTGTTTAAATGCATAAGCTTTGTCAATATCGAAAGTTGGGATGATCTGTGGTTTATACTTTTTCTTATTGAATGAAAAGGTACTATTCAGTTTCAAAAATTCTAGAACATCGATGCTCCAGCGATCACACATAGCCATGTTATGCCAACCAAATCGATAAAGCACGGACTTTTTACCGAGGTGTCTTCCGAATTTGTCTTTTTGACTTGAATTGTACTCTTCATAGCGCGTAAGTATATAAAAAATACTCGCGATTGGATCAACAACGCCGTTAATGACTAAACATTTTTCATTGAAGAAAAGGGAGGCATCTATCGTATAGTTTTCAATTCCTGAATTGAAAAGTATTGAACTGGGAATAATTTGCGCGGTATTTTCTGATTTTTGATGCGAATAATTAAGTTTTGGTCCCTTTGATTGATTTAAAGCATCAAAATCACTTGTGATTTGATAATTTAAGTCACGCTCCTTGAAAATAAAATCAAGCGTGTAAATCAGTCTTTCAGTTATGTGTTTCGCATATATTAGCATGTGCTATAGATCGCTTAATATTTTTGAGCAGATAAACTTCCCTGCTAATCCGTCACCAAATAATTCAGGATAGGTAAAGTCTGTTTTGTTTAGTAGGGTGTGTAAGGCCTTTTTAATTTTGTCGTAATCCGCCCCAGTTAAAATGGCATTTCCGTTATTCACAATTTCTACCCACTCTGTTTGCTCTCTTAGTATAACGCATGGTTTTTTGAAAAAGTATGCCTCTTTTTGGAGGCCTCCGCTATCAGTAATAATGAGCCTGGAGTTTTTTTCTAGCGTAATAATGTCCTTGAATCCCGCAGGAGGGAGTATAAGGATATTGGGGTTATTTACTATTTCATGAACCAAAAAACCCTGATCTTCAAGCTGCTCAATTTTACACTTAGTTCTCGGGTGCAGCGGAAGAACAATTTTCATTTTAGTTTCCTTTTGACAATCTATTAAGGCAAGGAGTATGTTTTTGAGGTGTGATGAAATATCTGTATTGTTATCTCTATGAATTGTGCACAATATATAATGCTGAGGGCTTAGGTTTAACTTTTCTAGAAGTTTTTCATCATTCGTCGCCTGCTTCGAGAAATGCATACTATTATCCAACATTACATCACCACAATGGTAAATATGCGGAGTATCCATAGTTGCCTTCCCATCAATGTTAGTATTGAAACCTTCTTTTTTAAGATTTTCGATGCCTTGAAGTGTTGGAGAGAAAAGTAAACTAGACATATGATCACAGGAGATACGATTGATTTCTTCAGGCATTTTTTTATTGAAACTTCTCAGTCCGGCTTCAATGTGAATAACAGGTATATGAATCTTTGCAGCAGCAATAGCGCCTGCAATGGTAGAATTCGTGTCGCCGTATAATAGCACAGCGTCCGGTTTTTCTTCCAATAGAATCTGTTCAATACCATCAATCATTTTCGCTGTTTGCTTCCCGTGACGTCCAGAACCTACATTGATATTATGGCTAGGGTTTGGAATGCCTAATTCTTCGAAAAATATTTGAGACATATTTTGATCGTAATGTTGACCTGTATGCACAATGACTTCATCTATTTGATCGGCAAAAAATAAAGCTACCGCGCGACTTATAGCAGATGCTTTAATGATTTGAGGACGTGCACCTACAATGGTTATGATTTTCTTTTTTCGCATAGACTTTATTTAATCCCTTGTAAAATTAAATATTTAACTTACAAAGTATCGATTACTTTTGCATGAGATGTCAAAACCAAATTCTTTAGTATGAAAAAAAATAAAAAAAATAGGGTTAATGTGGTCTATTCTACAAACCCAGATTTTCAATTTGAAGAAGAGCATGATGAGATAGCAGGGACTCTTGAGCCCGCTAAACAGCAATTGTATCTTTCTTTGGATAGAAAGAATAGAGGAGGTAAAGAGGTCACACTTGTTGAGGGTTTCATTGGTTTTGATGAAGATTTAAAAATATTGGCAAAGACCTTGAAAAGTAAGTGTGGCGTGGGAGGATCTGTTAAGAATTCCGAAGTCATTATTCAGGGTAATTTTGTAGAAAAAGTACACGCAATTTTATTGGATAAAGGATACAAAGTCAAAAAGAAGGGTGGTTATTAAATTGATACTTACGATTACCCGACTATGAAAAAAGGAATCCTCTTTGTCATTTTATCAGGTGTTTGCTTTTTGTTTGTAAATTTTCTGGTTAAAATTTTTGGGGGAAATACGATTGTCTTTGGGCATTCAATTCAAAAGCTTCCAGCACATGAATTGGTATTGGCAAGGTCTATTGTGTCTTTTGTGATAAGCTCGTTCGTTATTTTCCGAAAAAAGCTACCTTATTTTGGAGTAAATAAAAAATGGCTTGTTATTCGTGGTACTGCAGGAACAATTGCTCTTACATTATTTTTTATGACGATTCAAAATCTGCCTTTCGCTATTGCCGCCGTTATTCAGTATCTAGCGCCCATATTTACAATGCTGTTTACTTTTATTCTTCTCGGTGAAAAGATTTTTAGAGTACAATGGCTTTTTGTGCTTTTGGCTTTTTCAGGCGTATGTTTAATCTCATTACAGAATTACATTAGCGCCGATTCTGGGCTTGTTTTTCAGCCTTTATGGGTTGGTTTAGGAATGCTTTCTGCCAGTATATCAGGTGTTGCATATACGGCTATTGTAAAATTGAAGGAGACGGACGAACCAATTTCCATTGTGCTTTATTTCCCAATGATCTCCATTCCTTTAATGCTTGTTCTCTGCATGTTTGATGTTGTAATGCCACATGGTGTAGAATGGCTACTCTTATTACTCGTTGGTGTTTTTACTCAGTTCGCTCAAGTTCTTCTCACAAAAGCATTACACATGGGAACCTCTTCGGTAATTATTCCTTTTCAGTATCTTGGAATTATTTATGCAATATTAGTTGGTTATTTAATTTTTGATGAACGCTTAAATACATTTGTGAATATTGGTGTGCTAATGATCCTTTCTGGAATATTAATGAATGCTTATTTTAGATTTAAGAAGACTGAAAAAAAGTTTAAAAATCCTTAACTTTGGCATATGCCTATTGAAAGAATAAAAATGGCTGATTTTGGAAACTTAGAGCTTTTAGCACGACAAGTTGTTGAGGGTTTCATCACAGGGCTTCATAAAAGTCCATTTCATGGTTTTTCAGTTGAATTTGCGGAGCATCGCTTGTACAATACTGGAGAGTCTACACGTCATATTGATTGGAAGTTATTTGCACGAACAGAGCGTATGTATACGAAGAAGTATGAAGAAGAAACGAACTTGAGATGTATGTTTGTTATAGATACTTCAAGTTCCATGTATTTTCGTGATGGTAACGAGTCAAAGTTTGAGTTTTCAGTATTTGCTGTGGCGAGTTTAATGGAACTTCTTCGAAGACAGAGAGATGCTGTAGGAATTACTTTTTTTAGCGATAAAGTGGATTTCATTTCTGAACTAAAATCTTCTCAGCGTCATCATAAAGAGCTTTATGATCATATGGAGAAACGTCTGAATGAATACGTCCCATCTAAAAAAGATTTAACGAGCACTGCAGTCGTTCTCCATGAGGTTGCAGAACTAACACCAAAACGTTCTTTAGTTGTTTTGTTTACTGATTTATTGGATGATCCAAATAATATAGATGCCATTGTGGAGGCACTACAGCACCTAAAACACAATAAACACGAAGTGGTATTATTTCAAGTAATTGATATTGAAAAAGAATTGAAGTTATCGTTTGATAACAGGCCCTATGAATTAATTGATATGGAAACAGGGGAACAAATGAAGTTAAATCCACTCGAAATCCGCGAGGCATACGCTGAAAGGTTAAAAGCACATTTCAATGAAATAAAAATGCGTTGTATCAATCTTCATATTGATTTTATTGAGGTAGATATTGCGAAGGGTGTCGCACCTGTCTTGCAGCAATATTTACTTCGACGACAAAAAATGTCCTGATTTATAGCTTTAGTCGGTGCTTCCTATTAAATATCGTATCTTTGCGCTCTAATAAATAAGCATGGCTCACAAATCTGGTTTTGTAAATATTGTAGGAAGTCCTAATGTAGGTAAATCAACTCTTATGAATCGCCTTGTTGGAGAGCGCATTTCTATTGTTACTTCAAAAGCACAAACTACTCGGCATAGAATAATTGGTATTGTAAATGAGGATGATCTCCAGGTTGTATTTTCTGATACGCCCGGGGTTGTAAATTCTGCATATAAGCTTCACGATAATATGATGGATAGCGTTCAAGGATCAATTAAAGATGCTGACGTTTTACTTTTTGTCACGGATACAAAGGAGCGTCAAATGAACCATGTTAAAACTCTTGACCGCATAAAGAATCTATCTGTTCCCGTTTTCTGTTTGATCAATAAAATTGATTTGTCCTCACAGGACGAGGTATTCAAACGTATTGAATATTGGCAGAAGCAATTACCCAACGCGAAGGTTTGTCCAATTTCGGCCTTGCATGATTTTAATGTGGGTGAATTATGGGATGAAATAGTAAATCATATTCCGGAGAGTCCCCCTTATTATGCTAAAGATGATTTAACTGATCGTCCTTTGCGGTTCTTCATATCAGAGATTATCAGGGAAAAGATATTTGAGCTATGTCAAAAGGAAATACCATACAGCTGTCAAGTTCTTGTAGAAGAATATAAAGAGGAAGAACGAATCATTAGAATTCGAGCGCAGATCATTGTTGAGAGAGATTCACAAAAAGGGATTATTATTGGTAGGGGTGGAGATATGCTGCAGAAGATTGGAAAAAAATCAAGGATTGACCTTGAGAAGTTTTTAGATAAAAAGGTTTTTTTAGACAACTATGTTAAGGTAGATAAAGACTGGCGTAGTTCTGAACAAAAGCTTAAAAAATACGGATACTAAAGAACGAATAGATGTCAAATATAGTTGCAATCGTAGGAAGGCCAAATGTAGGAAAATCTACACTTTTTAATAGGTTAACTGAATCAAGAGATGCTATTGTAAAAGAAGTAAGTGGTGTAACTCGTGATCGAATTTATGGACAAGGTGAATGGAATGGTTGTAGTTTCTCAGTCATCGATACCGGAGGATACGCAAAGACAAAAGAGGATGTTTTTGAAGGTGAAATCCGAAAACAGGTCGAAATTGCAATTGACGAAGCTTCGGTAATTCTTTTTATGGTGGATGCCACGACTGGAATTATAGAAATGGATCAGGTTGTTGCAGGAATCTTAAGAAAGAGCAATAAGGAAATAATCGTTGTAGCAAACAAAGTTGATAATACAGCACGTGTTGGCTTATCATCAGAGTTTTATTCATTTGGTTTAGGAGAAGTGTACGACCTGTCGGCAACGAATGGATCAGGTACAGGAGAGATTCTTGATGAAGTTGTTTCCTATTTTGACAGTAAAGATGAGTCTATTCTTGAGGAGACAGGTCTTCCGAGAATAGCAATAGTTGGAAAGCCAAACGTTGGTAAATCATCTTTGATTAATGCTTTCACGGGAAAGGAACGAAATATTGTAACAGATATTTCCGGAACGACACGCGATTCCATACATACACGTTACAATGCATTTGGATTTGACTTCTTATTGATAGATACTGCTGGTATACGTAAAAAAGCGAAAGTTACGGAAGATATAGAGTATTACTCTGTGTTACGTTCTGTAAGAACGATAGAAAATGCCGATGTATGCCTTTTTATGGTAGATGCAATGGAAGGAATTCAGAAGCAGGACTTGAGTATTTTTTACATGATTGAAAAAAACTCTAAAGGCGTTGTTGTTCTTGTAAATAAGTGGGATTTACTCGATAAAGATCAAAATACAGTCAAGAAGTACGAAGATAAGCTTAGAGAACAACTCGCTCCATTTAATGATGTGCCCATTATTTTTACGTCTACTTTAACGAAGCAGCGCATACACAAATCAATAGAGACAGCGATGAGTGTGTATGAAAACAGAATCCAAAAAATACCTACTTCAAAGCTGAATGATATAATGTTGGATATCGTACATGCGACGCCTCCGCCTGCAATGAAAGGGAAGTATATTAAGATCAAATTTATTCAGCAACTTCCTACGCATGCACCATCTTTCGCGATTTTCTGTAACCTCCCTCAGTATATTACTGATGGTTACAAGCGTTTCTTTGAAAATAGATTGCGTGAGAAGTTTGACTTTGAAGGTGTGCCTGTGAAAATTTTCTTCCGAAAAAAGTAAAGTCTTTAGCGCGAAACTCTAAATACTACTTTTCAAAGAGTTGGTCAATATTTTTGAATGCTTTGAACTCTAGAGCATTGTTTTCTGGATCTAGAAAAAACATTGTGGCTTGTTCACCTACTTTTCCTTTAAACCTGATATATGGTTCAATTGTAAAATTGAAATTTTTTACTTTTAACTTTTCAGAAAGTGTAATCCAATCTTTCCATGCTAAAACAACACCGAAATGCGGCACTGGAAAATTTTGACCATCAACTTCATTTATAATTTGTTCTCCTGAATTATCACTTTTTTCTTTTTCATGAAGGACGAGTTGGTGCCCGAAAAAATCAAAATCAATCCATTTTTCATTACTCCTTCCTTCTTTACATTCCAGTATTTCATTATAGAATTTTCGGCAACACGAGACATCTTTTACAGGAATTGCAAGATGAAATGGGTTCATAAAATTCGAATGCGCTTTAATCTTTTAAGTCATCAACTCTTTTTTGTCTTTGCATAGGATTTTCATCTACTTCCATTCTGCGTTTTCTCTGCTGAAATAAATCAAATCTAGACGGAATAGTTTTTCTCGGCCAGGCATTGTTTTGAAGGTCAGTATCAGCGGTCTCTAGGTATGGGTCTAGTTGAAAACCAGCTACCTCCTTTTTTAGAATGAAAACTTTAGAAATATTATATTCTTTTGATCTCCAAACCTCTGCAGGTATTCTTATTACTTCGGACGATTCATCCATGTATGTCACTTTAATAATAAGTGGCATAACCAGCCCACCTAAATTCTCAAACGAAAGCTCGTAGAAAAAGTAGCCTGCATTCAATAAATTTATATTTTTTGAATTTAAAGTCTTTTTTAGGCGCTCGTATTCCTTTAAATCTAACGCATCGACTTGGTAGATGTCACGCTTTCCATAAAAGTCATCAATAAGGTTATCTTTTTCATTAATGGTCTCTTTTATCTCTTTACCATTTCGAGTTTCTCCAATATGAACGTCACGTTCATTAAATCTCTCATTTAAGAATGCCTTCTCCAAGGCTGGGTTCTGAGTGTTTAATTGGAAGAGCTTCACATCTGTTAAGGCAATGTCTACATGATCTGTACTGAAAAACCAGCCTCTCCAAAACCAATCTAAGTCCACTGCTGATGCGTCTTCCATTGTTCTGAAAAAATCAGCAGGTGTTGGGTGTTTGAATTTCCAACGTTCACAATATGTTTTAAAGGCATAATCAAAAAGTTCACGCCCCATGATGGTTTCTCTTAATATATTTAGCGCCGTTGCAGGTTTGCCGTAGGCGTTATTCCCAAATTGTCGTATTGATTCTGAATTAGTCATGATCGGGGATATGTTTGATTTATCTCCTCTCATGTAATCTGCGATTTTATAGGCAGGACCTCTTCTAGAAGGATAACCTCTTTCCCATTCTTGTTCGGTTAAGTATTGTACAAAAGTATTGAGTCCTTCGTCCATCCACGTCCATTGACGTTCATCAGAATTTATAATCATTGGAAAGAAATTGTGACCAACCTCATGAATGATTACACCCCACATTCCATATTTTGTTCTTTCAGAATATGTGCCATCTGGTTCTGGACGCCCACCATTAAAACAAATCATAGGATATTCCATTCCTATTGATTTTGAGTGGACAGAAATGGCAACGGGATAAGGATAATCCACAGTAAACTTTGAGTAGGAATCAACCGTATGTGCAACAAGTTTTGTTGAGTATCTTTCCCATAAAGGATTTCCTTCTTTCGGATAGAACGACATACAAAGCACATTTTTGTTGCCTACGCTTGTGTTTTGAGCATCCCAAATAAATTTTCTAGAAGAAGCGAATGCAAAATCCCGAACATTGGTTGCTTTAAAACGCCACGTTTTCAATGACTTCACTTTGTTTTTTTCTGATTTTTCAGCTTCTTCCTGCGTTACAATAAACCCTGGCGTATTCGCTTTTCTCGCTTTTTGGAGTCTTTTCCTTTGTGTCGAAGAAAGGACACTGGTCTCATTTTGCAAGGTTCCCGTTGCCGCGACAATATGGTCTCCTGGAACTGTGAGTGAAACATCATAATTCCCAAAAGGTAAGGTGAATTCTCCACGACCTAAAAATTGTTTGTTCTGCCATCCTGAAACGTCATCATAAACGCACATGCGAGGAAAAAATTGGGCAATCGTGTAGATATAATTGTCTTCGTCTTCAAAATACTCATAACCAGATCGACCACCAACAGCCATTCGATCGTTGATGTTATACCACCATTTTACATTAAAACAAATACTTCCATTCGGCTTCAGGGGTTGTTTTAGATTGATTCGAAGCATCGTCTTGTTAATTGCAAATGATAGGTCTTCACCATTTGTAGCTTTAACTTCTTCTATATTAAAACCACCATCATAATCAAAAAGCTTTCTTTCGATTCTGCTCAATTCTTCGCCGTCCATTGCAGCAAAATCCTCCATTTTTTCAACGGTAATAAGTTTGGTGTCAGATGATTTTGAAAAAATGTTTTGATCCAGTTGAAGCCACAAATAATCTAGTTGATCAGGTGAGTTATTCGTGTAAGTTATTGTTTCTTTACCCCGTAAAACCTGGTTGTTATCCTCTAATACAAGCTCCATTTTGTAGTCAGCTTGTTGCTGAAAATAATTGTGTCCTGGCGCACCTGCTGCATTTCTATATTCATTGGGTGTAGGGATTAAATTTTCAATTTGTGCAAACTTTTTCTGAGCGAAAGTACCTGCAGTAATTGAAATGAAGGAAAGGATAAGTAGTGGCAACGTGCTTTTCATAATTCTATTTCGTTTTCTCTTTTAAAGACAAAGTAATTGTATACCGTTTGTTTTTTTCCTTTAATAAAGGAAAGTTTGTTTTGTTGTTCCGTATGAAGGTTCATAAAGAGATCAAAAAAGAGTATGATATTTCTTCTTTCAAATGAACTACTCCTTAAATAGATCAAACAGTTGCCATCTTGTAATAGTTCATGACCAATATAAAATAGTGGGATTTCTTCTTCACTTTGATATACCCTAAAGCCGTCTAAAATAATATCCGTAATGATATTCGTTCTTTGTAAATCATTATTTAGACCATTCTCAAGTTGCGAATCAATTATTTTTTTGTTCAAGGCAGAGAATTCGAGTTCATGTGATGAAACCGTTAATGTTACCTCCAAACAAGTGCATTCTGCATCGTATTCCATTTCTGCAAATGAAAAATGGGATTCATGAGCTGATGTTACGAAACTGCACCCAAACGCAAGGAAGAAAAATAAAAATTTCATGGTTGACGAATTTACAAAAAGATTTTCCCCTTCCCATAGAATTGATTCACAAAAAAAGGCCCCAATAAGGGGCTTTAAAACAAACAACAAAAAAATTCCTGATAGACCGAAGTCTAACGGAGGAATACTTTTTCTCCTTTAGGTAAGAGCATATTTGGGGTTAATATCAGATTCAATTTCATTAATGCTTTGATTCTTATTCCCTCTTTTTGTGAAATTTGGGTGAGAGTGGTGCTTGCATCTAAAACAATAAACCCTTTCTTACTTTTGTTTTTTTGCGTTGTAAATACACAGGGGTATTGGTTTTTAATGACTCATTTTCCGCTAATGCTTTATTGTATTTATGCAATTGTCTCAGTGTAACTCCTGTTCTTTTACTGATTTTATAAAAGGTATCATCATTTTTCGCACTTATAACATTAAGTCGGTTAATAGAGAAAGTATTATTTGATTCAATGGATAGGGTGGGGGTTGCCTCTATTTGTTCTCTGTGCTCATTGTCAAATCTATATAATTTTTCATCCTCTATCAGTTGTATCAAACGACTTGCGTATGTTGGACTTGTAGCATAACCTGCTTTACTCAATCCTCGGGCCCAATTTTTATAATCTTCTAAATCTAGTTCAAATAAAAAGGCATAGCGCTTATTCTTTGACAAAAATAAACTATGGTCTAGGTACGAATCATGAACCCTATCATAGGCACGAAAACATTCATTTTCTTTATCATCATCGTGAAAGGAGGTTTTTCCTTTCCATTGACTTCCGCATTTAATACCAAAATGGTTATTAGAAGACTTCGCTAAAAAAGAATTCCCAGAACCCGATTCCAAAATACCTTGGGCTAAAGTGATGCTCGCAGGAATATTGTGCGATGTCATTTGAGCTACTGCTATGAAACTGAATTTGTCAATATATGCTTTTATTGCGTTCCTATTGTTGTTCCCCAACAAAACTGTCGGTGTGAACGTAATTAAAAGAATAGCGAAGAACCGTTTCATAATATCGATATGTGAAAGGTGAAACGTAGATAAATGAGTTAGGTTTCATTGTTTCCTAAAAAATATATTGTGAATAGGTTTTAATAGAGAACGCATTTATTTTACCCTAAATGATGACTAAATATAAAAGGTCTAAGGTATTTAAATTCGATATTTTTTGAAGAATGCATCCCAATTCCAAATGTAGTTGCTAACAACTTCATCCATTCTTTTTAGAAACAAAGGGTTTGGAGCACGCATTCTTTTAAAGTATTCATCCTGAAATTCATTCAATCGATATTTATGGAAAATAGCTTTTGACATTCCGTAGATCCAATTTTTTGAAGGATGATTAACGCGGGAGATGAATTTTTGATACCCTCTAATAAGCTTCACAAAAGCTTCTTCATCCATATCGTAAACCAAAGAAAGTTTTTTGAATATGAGAGCTTCTACTCTTGAGGCTTGATCGGCATCGAATGTGCTTTCAAGAAAAGATAGGTTACCAACAATAATAATCATTCCAAATTCACCACTTGCGTTAGCTTCTACGTTAGGCGGGCTAACAAATACAGGGTCTTCATTGATCAGGGAAGCGATTTCCTGGAAGCCTTGGTCGACAGAGTCAAAAATTGCATTTATAAAAATATTTGCAACTTGGTTGTCAGATAATTTCTTTTTAATCAGTGTCCGAAACATTTTACTTCATCTCAACGGGTTATCCAAAGATAATTGCTTGAAACCTTGAAAATCCCAGCGTTTTTGCGGTTTATCAACGAAGTTTTCAACAATACAATAGAATCGATTAAAAAACAATTATTTTTGCCTCTCAAAAAACACCATATGGAAGCAATTATTAAAACAAGCAAAGGAGAGATGAAAGTTTCCTTTTACACTGAAGATGCGCCTAATACAGTAGCAAACTTTGTGAAATTGATTAAAGAAGAATATTATAATGGTCTAAAGTGGCATAGGGTGATTCCTGACTTTGTGATTCAAGGTGGATGTCCAAACACAAGAGTGGGCGAAAAGGGTATGCCAGGCACTGGTGGTCCAGGTTACAAAATAGATTGTGAAGTCAGTGGAGACAATCAACACCACGAACGAGGTGTGCTTTCAATGGCCCATGCCGGAAGAAATACGGGAGGTTCTCAATTCTTTGTATGCCATAGTCGCACGAACACAGCACATTTAGATGGAAATCATACGTGTTTTGGAAAAGTAACTGAAGGACTTGAAGTTATTGATGCGATAGTTGAAGGTGACGCGATCGAATCAATGGTGATTGTTTAGGTCAAAGCATTGCTCTTATTAATGTTAGAATTAATGCCTTGTGAACAAGATAATAGACTCATGCAAATTGTTTCTCGCACAAAACTTAATAGATGTTTCTTTTAGACATCTAATATTGCCGTTTTACATTTTTCCATTGTGAAGCCTTGCTATAAACGCATTTCCTCGATCGGACTCTTTATCGCTTGAAAATATTTAGTGCTAACGTGTGTATGAATCTCCGTTGTTTTCACACTGAAATGTCCAAGAATTACCTGAATGAAACTTAGGTTTTTTTGCCGCAGCATTTTTTAAATTTCTTATTGCTTCCACATGGACACGATTCATTTCTTCCAATCTTACGGTCATCGTATTTTATTGTCCCGTTTTGTGGGCCACAACAAGTTTCATTGCTGCAGCAAGACGCCTCACTGTCAATGGTTTTTTTTGTAGCGCTAACAGACATTAAAGGATCATTTTTATACGATAATTTAGGCTAAACGAATTTATTTCAGAAGGACACTTTTAATTTGATCAGCAAGTTCCGTTCCGATTCGGTCTTGAGCTTCAGCTGTTGCAGCACCAATATGTGGTGTGCACGCAATATTGTCATGTGAAGTCAATGATGAGTCAGGATTTGGTTCATTTTCAAATACATCAAGAGCGGCAGCCGCAACAATCCCCTCTGAAATTGCCGCTTTCAGATCCGCTTCATTGATAACACCACCTCGCGCTGCATTCACAATACGAACACCTTTTTTCATCTTTTCAAATTCTTTCATTTGGATAACTGCGCTACCATCTGCTTGCTTCGGAACATGAAGTGAGATATAATCTAAGTCTCCAATGACTGAAGCTAAATCATTTGTCGGTGTGATTTGAACGTCAACAGCCTTCCCTCCGATATTCAATGTTATTGTGGCTGTTTCAGTATATTGATCAATAGCAACAACCTTCATTCCCGCACCCAAGACATAAGAAGCGAGGCTTTGTCCAATTCTTCCGAATCCAATGATGCCTATTGTTTTCCCTCTCAATTCAACACCTTTAGCATAGCTCTTTTTAAGTTTAGCGAACTCTCCAGTTCCCATGTTTTTATAGGAAGCGTACAAAAATCTAGATACAGCAAACAAATGACCCATAACAAGTTCTGCTACAGATTGCGATGAAGCCCCAGGTGTGTTAATTACAGTTAATCCTTTTTCTCTTGCATAGGCTACATCGATATTGTCCATTCCAACACCACCTCTTCCGATAAGCTTTAAACTTGGACATGCATCAACTACATTCTTACGAACAGTTGTAGCACTTCGAACCAAAACACCTACTACATTTTCTTTGTTGATGAAATCGATAAGATTGTCTTGTTCTACTTTATCTAAAATCACCTCGAAACCTGCAGCTTCAAGAGCGTTAACTCCACTTGCGGAAATACCGTCGTTTGCTAATATTTTCATTTTGTATTTTATTATCCTTTATTTGAAAAATGCTTCATTACGTCTACTAAAACTTGAACGCTTTCGAGTGGCAGGGCGTTGTACATGGATGCACGGTAACCTCCAACAGATCGATGTCCTTTGAGACCTACGAGGTTATTTTCTTGCCATAGTGCATTGAATTCATCTGTTCTGGAATCGTCGTTCATTAAAAAAGTCACGTTCATATTCGAACGGTCTTCTTTCGCTATAGTTCCTTTGAATAGTGGATTACTGTCAATTTCATTGTACAAAAGTGCAGCTTTGACTTCGTTACGTTCTTGCGCTCCTTTAACGCCACCATTTTTCATTAGATCTCTGAGATTAAGCATGGAAGCATATACTGGAAACACAGGCGGGGTATTAAACATACTGTCTTTTTCAGCGTGTGTTTTAAGATCTAAATAGGTTGGCATGAACTCAGATGTTGATTTCCCAAGAGTCTCATCTTTTACGATGTACAATGTAGTTCCTGCTGGACCCATATTTTTTTGTGCTCCAGCATAAATTAAATCAAAATCAGAGACATTTATTGTTCTTGAAAAAATATCTGAAGACATATCACAAACTAAAGGAAGTGCTGTTGACGGCATATCTTTAAATTGTGTTCCGAAAATGGTGTTATTCGAGGTGAAATGTAAATAATCAGCGCTATCTTCTAGTGAAATATTTTTTGGAATGTAGTTGAAATTGGTATCTGCAGAACTCGCAACTTCTAAAACATCAAAACCTACTTTTTTTGCCTCAGTCATGGCTTTTTTTGACCATGTGCCAGTATTAATGTACGCAGCCTTTTTAGATGAACGCATCATATTTAATGCACTAATAGAAAAGCCTAAGGAAGCCCCACCTTGAAGGAATATTACGGAGTAACCTGCTGGAACATTTAGTGCTTTTTTTACAAGTTCAATCGCCTCATCCATTACAGCTACAAAGTCTTTGTGTCTGTGAGATACCTCTAGAATGGATAATCCGTTAAAGTCTTTGACGGCCTCAGAAGCCTCTTGAAAGACAGTTTGAGGTAAAATACATGGTCCTGCACCGAAATTATATTTCATCTTATATAGTTTTTTAGCAAAAATCTAAAAACTATTTCACGTGAAGTCCTAAAAACCAGAATTTTTCGAAAAAAACCTAAAAAAAGTTACTTATCCGCTGCTTTCTTGGCTGGAGCTTTTTTAGCCGCTGGTTTTTTAGCTGTAGGTGCTTTTTTAGCAGGTGCTTTTTTAACGGTTTCCTTATCTGCTTTTGCTACTGTTTTTTTCGCTGCTTTTTTCTTGGGCTTTATCACAACCGCAACACTTTTCTTTTTCTTTCTTGAATTACCGTATGTTCCTATGGTTCTTTTCCCTTTTGCCGTTTTTCTATCTCCTTTACCCATGTTTATGTTTTATCTTAATAATAAGTCAAATTTACAATTCTTTTTCAATTAGTCTTCTTCTGATTTCTGTTTCAATTTCTTGACCATGACTAAGGTTTTTAATACACCATTCTGTTTTCAGTTGAACTTGTTCCTCATTCGAGAGTTTCCAATTTAAATCCGAATCACCGAGTCTTTTTCGAATCGCGCTGAGAAGGATTGCAGCTGAAACGGAAATATTAAAACTTTCAGTGAAGCCGAACATGGGTACTTTAACCCGCATATCACAATTTTCTAGTACTTCATCGGATAACCCACTAAATTCGGTACCAAAAAAGAATGCCATCGGTGCGTCAATAGGAAGGTTATAAATGTCATATTGATCTGTATGTGGTGTAGCGGCAACAATTTTGAAGCCTCTGTCTTTTAAAGTGTTTAAACAAGCGATTGATGGGGGAGTCCCTTTCACATGTGTTTCAACATCCACCCATTTACCGGCTCCTAAGGCGATGTCTCTGTTTACTTTGTACTGGTTTTCATTTTCAATAACGTGTAGCTTTTTAATCCCGTAGCAATCACAGGTCCGTAATACTGCAGATGCATTATGCTCTTTATAGAGATTTTCAATTACTACGTTGATGTAGTCTGTTCGGTCAGCAGCAATTTTGTCAAATAACTCATTCCGATGTTCGGAAACAAGCTGAACCAGTTCATGATATACTTTTTCGTCGAGACTCATTCGTTGAAGTTATATTTTTTATTTCCATTTGGCGGCAATACTGGTAATTCTTGATGTTTTTTGTCCTTCAATACACTCCTCTTTGATAAGGTCTTGTGAAAGTTTGTCTTGAAGCACTTGATTGATTGTTTTTATTTGAGCACATGGAATCCCCTGATTCAGACAGGATTCGAGTAGCACATCCAATTCTAACCCTGAAACGGCACTATTTAATTTGTCCGCTAACGCTTCTCTATTTATTACCCGCAGCTGATTTGATTGATACTTTGTAGAATGTATCAAGGTATCAAGTTTCAAGAGTTTACAAAGTAGGATAAAATGTTTGTCACTGCCAATCGCAAATGTAACTTGGTGTCCATCTTTAGTTTTAAAAAGTTCTCCATATGGTGAGATGTTAGGATGTAAATTACCTTGTCTGATGGGTGTTTCTCCTGTCATTAAATAATTACTGGCTTGATTCATTAAGCTTGAAACGGCTGCATCATACAATGAGACGTTAATGGTTTTCGGTTTTCTACTTATTAGCGCCAACAAAACACCTTCTTTTAAATGGTGCGCAGCAAGGACATCAATTAAAGCAACAGGCATTTTGAGTGGGGCTTGTCCTTTCTCACCATTAATAGACATGAAGCCGGTTTCTGCCTGAAGTATCAAATCATAAGCAATACGGTCACTTTCAGCACCAAAGCCTGATATCTTCGCGATAATTAAATTGGGGTTTATATTTCTTAATACTTCATCTTGAACACAAAGTTTGTGGTCATCTCCTTTTTTGAAATTACTAATAACAATGTCTGTATCCTTAATTTCATGAAGTAAAAGTTTATGGTCTGTGCTTTTTCTCAAGTCTAATTTGAGATAAGTTTTTTTATAGTTTACACTCGAAAAGTATGAGGAGACTTGTGATTTTGGATTTTCAGAGGCCATCTTCCATGAACGAGTTACATCGCCTTTACCTGGTGCTTCTACTTTAACTACTTTCGCGCCGAGTTCTGCAAAAAAGGTACCTACGGAAGGACCTGCTAAAACAGTAGATAAATCTATTACCTTGAGGCTCTTAAATATATTTTGCATCGTATAAACTTTTGTTTAGCAAAAGTAAAAAAACCACGAGATTACTATTTCTAATTGGTGCAGATTGCTATTGCAGGGTTCATTTTAGGAATATTGCCTTTTATTACCCTTGATTCTTCAATCAATTTCTTTAAATTCGCAACTCTTATAAAAAGCAAATAATGGTATTTGATATTGAAATGATTAAAGAGGTGTACGCTAAGTACCCTGAGCGTATAGCAGCTGCAAGAAACTTAGTTGGTAAGCCATTAACTCTAGCGGAAAAAATATTGTACGCGCATTTATGGGATGGTAATGCAAAGTCCGCGCATGCCCGGGGAAAGTCTTATGTTGATTTTGCACCGGACAGGATTGCGTGTCAGGATGCTACAGCTCAAATGGCTTTGCTTCAGTTTATGCAAGCTGGAAAAAACCAGGTTGCGGTTCCAACGACCGTACATTGTGATCATTTAATACAAGCCAAAGTAGGCGCAGACAGTGATTTGCAAAATGCAATGAATCAATCGTCAGAGGTCTTCAATTTTTTAGATTCTGTTTCAAACAAATATGGTATTGGTTTTTGGAAACCAGGTGCTGGTATTATCCATCAAGTGGTTTTAGAAAATTATGCATTCCCAGGAGGGATGATGATCGGAACTGATTCACATACTGTGAATGCAGGAGGTCTAGGGATGGTTGCAATAGGCGTCGGTGGAGCGGATGCCGTTGATGTAATGGCCGGAATGGCCTGGGAGTTGAAATTCCCGAAACTAATTGGTATCAAATTGACAGGAAAACTTAATGGTTGGACTTCTCCAAAAGATGTGATTCTCAAGGTTGCTGGAATCCTGACTGTAAAAGGTGGTACTGGAGCTATTGTAGAATATTTTGGTGAAGGAGCAAAATCGATGTCGTGTACAGGAAAAGGAACGATTTGTAACATGGGTGCTGAAATTGGAGCCACAACATCTACTTTCGGATATGATGCGTCTATGGAGCGTTACCTGCGTTCAACTGGTCGTGATGATGTTGCAGATGCCGCAAACGGCATTGCTGAGCACCTTACAGGTGATGCAGAAGTTTATGCGAATCCAGAATCATATTTTGATGAAGTAATTGAAATTAATCTTGATGACTTAAAGCCACATATTAATGGACCGTTTTCGCCGGATTTAGCGACAAGAGCAGGTACAGAAATGTTAGAAAAAGCAAAAGCCAATGATTGGCCTTTAAATGTAGAATGGGGTTTAATTGGTTCTTGCACGAATTCTTCCTACGAGGATTTGTCTCGAGCTTCTTCAATCGCAAAGCAGGCATTTGAAAAAGGCGTTGAAGCCAAAGCAGATTTTGGAATAAACCCAGGTTCAGAGCAAGTAAGATATACCGCAGAGCGAGATGGGTTGCTCCAAAATTTCGAAGATTTAGGTGCTAAAGTATTCACAAATGCATGTGGTCCATGTATCGGTCAATGGGGTAGATACAGTGATCCTAAAACAGCACCAAAAAATACGATTGTACACTCGTTTAATAGAAATTTCGCGAAACGTGCCGATGGTAATCCAAATACACACGCTTTTGTAACGTCGCCTGAAATGGTAGCCGCAATTGCGATATCAGGAAGATTGGATTTTGATCCAACAACAGATACCTTGACCAACAAAAATGGGGAGGAGGTAAGATTAGATGAGCCGACAGGTTTTGAATTGCCTCCAAGAGGATTCGATGTTGAGGATGCCGGTTATCAAGCGCCTGAAGCAGATGGTTCAGCTGTAAATGTCGTTGTTGATGACGATTCGCAAAGATTGGAATTACTAACACCATTTACCCCGCTAGGTAAAGAAATAAAGGGTGCGAGACTGTTAATTAAAGCACACGGTAAGTGTACTACGGATCATATTTCTATGGCAGGACCTTGGTTGCGTTATAGAGGTCATTTAGACAACATTTCAAACAATTGTTTGATAGGAGCAGTAAATGCATTTAATATGAAAACAGATACAGTGAAGAACCACCTTACTGGTGATTACGGTGCTGTCCCTGCAACGCAACGTGCATATAAAACAGCTGGTATTTCTACAATAGTTGTGGGTGACCACAATTATGGAGAAGGTTCTTCAAGAGAGCATGCAGCTATGGAACCAAGACACCTCGGCGTTGCTGCAGTCATTGTGAAATCTTTCGCTAGAATTCACGAAACCAACCTTAAAAAACAAGGAATGCTTGGTTTGACTTTTACAACAGAAAGTGATTATGATAAAATCATGGAGGACGATACTTTTAATTTCGTGGATTTAGCAGATTTTGCACCAGGGAAGCCTTTAACATTGCAGGTTCTTCATGCTGATGGTTCAAAGGAAAACATTTCCTTAAATCACACTTATAATGCTTCTCAAATTGAGTGGTTTGAGGCTGGCTCTGCATTGAATTTAATCAAACAGCAAGGTTTATAGACCTAGCTATTTGTTTTATGATTCAGAAACGGTCTGCAAAGGGTCATTTGGAATTTAAGTAAACCTTAATTTAAGGGACTATTTAAATAATTACAATTCATTAACGCAACACAGTTGCATTCACTTCTGATTTATCTTAATTTTATTCCAATGTGCAATCAATAAAAATTAAATGGATTCAGTAAAGAAGTTACCCGTAACCGTTCTTAGCGGATTTTTAGGAGCAGGAAAAACAACACTCTTAAATCACATTCTTCACAATAAAGAAGGTTTAAAGGTTGCGGTTATTGTTAATGACATGAGTGAGGTGAATGTAGATGCTGACCTTGTGAAAAATGAAAATACCCTTTCCAGGACAGAGGAGAAATTAGTTGAAATGAGTAACGGTTGTATTTGTTGCACATTAAGAGAAGATCTTATGGTCGAGGTCGAAAAGTTAGCAAAGGAAAAAAGATTCGATTATTTATTGATTGAGAGTACAGGTATTAGTGAACCGGTTCCGGTTGCGCAAACATTCAGTTTTATTGATGAAGAAAACGGGATTGATTTATCGCAGTTTAGTTATGTAGACACAATGGTTACTGTCGTTGATACATTTAATTTCTTTAAAGATTTTGGAAGCCCTGAACGTCTTACGGATAGAGATTTAACGGATATAGAAGGCGATGACAGGACAATTGTCAATTTACTTACTGACCAAATTGAATTTGCAAATGTTATTGTGCTGAATAAGGTAGATTTGGTATCGACCGAAACCTTAGGTGTTCTAAGGTCTGCAATTCATAAATTAAATCCATCTGCTAAAATTATTGAGGCAGAATTTAGTAAAGTTGAGCCCAACGAAATTCTCAATACAAATCTTTTTAATTTTGAAGAAGCGGAACAAAGTGCAGGATGGATTGAGGAACTAAATAAAGAGGAACATACTCCCGAAACAGAGGAGTATGGCATCGGATCCTTTGTTTACAGAAGTTCAAAACCATTAGATCCCGTTAGATTTTTTGAATTTATACAGAATGATTTCCCGAGTACAATTATAAGAAGTAAAGGTATGTTTTGGTTAGCGTCTAGACCAGACCAAGCTTTAATTTGGGGACAAGCTGGTGGGTCCTTAAAAACAGACAGTGCCGGAGTATGGTGGTCAAGCATGTCCTTTGAAGATCGTATTCGCCACGTTTCTTTTATTGAAAATCAAGTACTGATTGAATCAGATTGGGACAAGCAATTTGGAGACCGAAAAATTGAAATCGTTTTTATAGGTCAAGATATGGATGAGGTTCAAATTAAAAAAGGGCTCGATTTGTGTTTGAGCACTGATCTGGAAATCAAGTCTCCAAAATGGCTTCAAGGTTACAATGATGTTTGGCCTGTCGAGAGAACTTCAGTAATTCCAGCTTAGAATTCTTTACCTCGAAACATCAAAATAAAAAAAGCGAACCCATGTGATTCGCTTTTCTTATAAAGAATAAATTATATTTCTAATATCTGTAGTGTTCTGGCTTGTATGGACCTTGAACTTTCACGCCAATATAATCCGCTTGGTCTGTAGAAAGCTCTTCAAGCTCCACACCAATTTTTGCAAGATGCAATCGCGCTACCTTTTCGTCTAATGCCTTTGGAAGCATATAAACGTCATTGTCATATTTGTCTGAGTTTTCCCAAAGCTCGAGTTGTGCTAAAGTTTGGTTCGTAAATGAGTTCGACATTACAAACGAAGGATGTCCAGTTGCACATCCAAGGTTTACCAACCTTCCCTCGGCAAGAACGATGATTTCATTTCCTTTAACATTATACAAATCAACCTGAGGCTTGATTTCAACTTTTGTATCTCCGTAAGTTCCGTTTAACCATGCCATATCGATTTCATTATCGAAGTGACCAATATTACATACGATGGTTTTGTCCTTCATACTCTCGAAGTGCGAACCAACAACGATATCTTTATTTCCTGTTGTAGTTACTACAATATCTACATTATTGACGACAGAATCTAGTTTTTTGACTTCAAATCCGTCCATTGCTGCCTGCAATGCACAAATTGGATCCACTTCTGTAACAATAACTCTTGCTCCTGCACCCTGAAGTGAAGCAGCAGAACCTTTACCAACGTCACCGTATCCACATACAACAGCAACTTTTCCTGCCATCATTGTATCCGTAGCACGCCTGATGGCATCAACTAATGATTCTTTGCATCCATATTTGTTATCAAATTTAGATTTGGTTACCGAATCGTTTACGTTGATTGCCGGCATTACAAGTGTGCCATTATTTTTTCTTTCATACAGTCTATGAACACCTGTTGTAGTTTCTTCAGATAGGCCCTTGATGTTTGCCGTTAACTCTGGGTAGCGATCAAAAACCATATTGGTTAGGTCACCACCATCATCTAAAATCATGTTTAATGGCTCACCATCCTTGAATGCAAATAAGGTTTGTTCAATACACCAGTCAAACTCTTCTTCATTCATACCTTTCCAAGCATATACAGGTACACCTGCAGCAGCAATAGCAGCAGCAGCGTGGTCTTGGGTTGAGAAAATATTACAAGACGACCATGTTACATCAGCACCTAATTCAACTAATGTTTCAATAAGAACAGCGGTTTGCACAGTCATGTGGAGACACCCTGCAATACGTGCACCGGTTAAAGGTTTAGCAGCACCGTATTCTTCTCTTAAACTAATCAGACCTGGCATTTCTGCTTCGGCTAATTTAATTTCTTTTCTACCCCATTCAGCGAGGGAAATATCTTTAACCTTGTAGGTTAATTTTTCTGTTGTATTAGACATTTTTTTCTATTTAAGTTGCAAAATTATAAAACTAATGCGCAGTAATCAACTAAAGCTCATTATTAATTAGTTGCTCTAGACCTTTTATGAATTTGGGATGGTCATTATTGCTAGGGACTAGATGAACATATTTCCCTCCAAATTCTTCAAATATTTCTTGATACTCGGTACCAATTTCAATAATGGTTTCTAGACAATCTGCAACGAAAGCAGGAGAAAATACGAGTAGTTTTTTAGCTCCTTTTTTTGCCCAGTCTTCTACGACCTGGTCAGAAAATGGCGTTAACCATTTTTTATCAAGTCTGGATTGAAAACATACGGTATAATCCTTTTCTTTTAGATTTAATTTTTCAGCTATTAATCGCGTCGTTGCATAAGCCGTTGCTTTGTAGCACAATTTATTTTTTTCATTTATTTCGCTTTCACAAGGTTGGTCTGAACAGAGATCGCTGCCTTCATACACTTTATCTACATGCCTGTTGGGAAGTCCATGGTAGGAGAATAATATGTGATCATAAGCTTTAATATCAAATGCTTTACTTCGCTCTACTATTGAATTAATATAGCCCTCATTGTCCCAAAACTGGTTGATTACACTAATTTTAGGAAGTACCCACCAATCTTTAATAATTCTCATGGCTTTCTCTATAGCTGAACCGCCAGAGGCACTAGCGTAATGAGGAAATAAAGGTAAAATTATAATATGATCGTAGTTCTCTTTTCGGATTTTTTCCATTACCGAATCCATTGATGGGTTTTGATAACGCATAGCGTATTCAATGATAACTTCATCGGAATTATACTTTTCCTGTAAAAGTTTTTTTACATTCTCCGTATGCGTCATTAATGGAGAAACATTATCACTCTTTTCCCAAAGTTCCTTATAAATTTTGGCTGATTTTGGTGCTCTAAAAGGTACAATAACACCGTTTACGAGTATTTTTCTTAATATATAAGGTAAATCAATAACCCTTGGATCATTAAGAAATTCAGAGAGGTATCGTCTGACATCTCTCGTCGATGGACTATCAGGGGTGCCCAACTGTAACAATAATACACAAGTTCTATTCAATCTTATCTGTTTTTATTGGTTGTATAAACAAATCAAAATAATTTCAGTTCAAAAGTAATGACTTTATTGATTTTCAAAGACTTTAAATAACTTTGTAGTTGTGGAGTGGACACAAAAAATATTTAGAGAATTAACAATACAAAATTTTGAGGATTTAGTACATGCAGTATTTCAATATCAAATCAAGTATTGTTCTGTTTACTCTGACTATGTTCTTGCTTTAAATCGTGAAGTACCATCGTGTATTGAGGATATTCCATTTTTACCTATTTCTTTTTTCAAGACACATAAGGTTGTTTCAAGCGAAACTTTTTTTAGAGGCGAAAGTGTTTTTAAGAGCAGTGGTACTCAAGGCATAAGAAGTCAGCATTTTATAAAGGATATAATGTTGTACGAGGCGTCATTCCAAAAAACATTCGAGTACTTTATAGGCAAACCAGATTCATTTGTTATTCTAGGTTTACTCCCGAACTACATGGAACAAGGTGATTCTAGTCTTGTGTATATGGTCTCCGCACTTATCCGGAAAAGTGGTTCTCCGCACTCTAAATTTATTCTAAACACACCAGAGGAAATCCCTGAACTTATTAAGGTCGCTGAAAAAGAAGGAAGGCGCGTCTTATTGTTTGGTGTATCATACTCTTTGATGGACTTAATTGAGTTGAAAATTGATCTTTCATCATGCACTGTTATTGAAACTGGAGGTATGAAAGGTCGAAGGAAAGAGCTCTCAAAAGCATATATGCATAAATTGCTGTGTGAAAAATTGAATATATCGAAGCTATATTCAGAATATGGGATGACAGAGCTCTTATCTCAGGGATATTGTCAAGGGGATTTAGTATTTCAAACACCACCTTGGATGAAGGTTTTTTTTCGCGATTCATCAGATCCATTGACTCTCAATAACGGAATGAAAAGTTCAGGCTTGAATATAATTGATCTTGCAAATGTTTACAGTTGTAGTTTTATAGCTACAGATGATTTAGGTATTAAGCGAGATGAAGGATTTGAAATCTTAGGTCGAATTCAAAATACAGATATTCGTGGTTGTAATCTGCTTATTGAATAGAATGTTTAATTTTAGAGAAAATCACTAATGACCATTCAAACAATTTTAATACTTGCCTCACTTGGAATATTTGCTGGAATCCTCAGTGGTTTTGTTGGCATAGGAGGGGGGATTATTATTGTCCCTGGTCTTTTTTTTTTATTGGGTTTAACACAGCATGAGGCGCAGGGGACAAGCCTCTTTGTTTTGGCAATGCCGGTAGTTTGGTTAGGATTAATGAATTATTGGAAGGATGGTAATGTTCAATGGAAATATGGTTTAGTTGTAGCCATTACTTTTTTTGTAGGCGCCTATTTTGGATCAAAACTTTCATTAAAGTTGAGCCCGAGTCTTGTCAAGTTCCTTTTTGGTATTTTAATGGCTTTGGTATCAATTAAGCTTATCCTTTCTGGATACCATTCAATAGTTACTAATGAGGATTGATCCACAACATCTATTTTCAAAGACTAATGCGGTCTTTAAAAAAATGTGTACATATCGTAAACATCTGCATATGTACCCTGAACTCTCGTATAAGGAATTCAAGACAGCTGGCTTTGTTAAGGATACATTAGAGGATATTGGTTTGAGTGATATTCGATTTATTGGAGGGACAGGCGTAGTCACAACCATCTATGCGAAACATCATTCGAAAAATGATAAATGCATTGCATTTAGGGCTGATCTTGATGCACTTCCCATACAGGAATTAAATGATGTGAATTACAAAAGTCGTAATGATGGAGTAATGCATGCATGTGGTCACGATGTTCACACCTCTATTCTTTTAGGTTTAGCTGAAGTTTTATTTTCATTCAGAAACGAGCTTCCTCGCCCTGTAAAGCTTATTTTCCAACCAGGCGAGGAGGAAAACCCAGGTGGTGCAAATCTTATCATTGACGGCGGTGGTTTAAAAGATCCGGAAGTTTCTAAAATATTTGCTTTACACGTTTATCCTGATTTTGAATTTGGTAACTGTGGTTTTAAAGAGGGCTTGTATATGGCTTCAAGTGATGAATTACATCTTACGGTTAAGGGGAAAGGGGGGCATGGGGCACTGAAAGGCCAGACAATAAACCCTCTTTTCATGGGGGCAGAGTTCATCATTGCCGCTCAGAAATATATAAACACATGCACTCCCAACGATGTACCTAGTGTCATTAACTTTGGTAGATTTGAGGCCTTGGGATCAACTAATGTGATTCCCGATGAGGCTGTGATAAAAGGTACATTTCGTACCATGGATGAAGTTTGGCGTTCAGATGCCAAGAAGCATTTATATGAGATAGCCAAAATGATTTCAAATAAACATGAAGGACAGATTCATCTAAACATATCTAAAGGTTATCCTAACCTAATAAATGATTCTAGACTTACAAGGACTGTTAAAAAAATAACTGAAGATATAATAGGCAAGGAGAATACGCATAATTTGGGATTGCGCATGACTGCAGAAGATTTTGCTTTTTACAGTCATTTAGTTCCAGTTTGTTTTTTCCGTTTGGGGGTTGGTAATAATACTAAGGGTATCATTCATAATGTCCATAATGCACGATTTGACATTGACCCAGAATCAATGTTAACTGGTTTGAATATTTTTTCTAAAATCGCTTTGACTCCGGATATTTGAAAGTTTTACAGTTTCTTTTTGTGTTCTTATTGTTTTCCTCCTGTTCTAAAGAAAAAAGATTTGAGGGGGATTTAGATGGTAGTTGGGAATTGTCAAGAATGATGGTTACCGATGGTCAGCTCCAAGAACATATCATTAATAATCCTAAAGGTGATGTAGATTTTAATTTTCAAGACTTAAACGTTTCTGGTTCATGTTTATTTAATATTCCTATTGATACAATTCTCTATGAATTCTTTATTGATTTTTCCGGCCCGGATCTTATTTCTAATATTGAGTCAAGAACGCTCACGTTCGGACTGGGCACGTTTCAAAATAATTATCAAATTATTCTTTTAACCAAAAGAGATTTAGTCCTAGAGTATTATGATGATCTAAACTTTCAGTTAAGGAAGTTTATTTTCATTAAACAAGATTAGAGGTAATTCTTTGTTTGTCGGTTTTACTCATCCTTTTCAAAGTGTCAGGTAAAAATAGTAAATAATAAACGCCGTATTGGAAATGTCGCAAAATATTCGAATTAAGAATTTCTATTCAGTTGCTCTTTATTTTCAGGATTCTATCGAAAAACTACAGCACAACTCTAATTGGCATTTTTTGGGTTAAAGGCATAAGAAGTATACCAGGTGGTTAAAGAAAAC
>Ga0315320_10000193_pt1 | contig 48613 bp, 43 predicted proteins | sample M140m21515metaG_FD_203458 | JGI IMG/M metagenome (GOLD analysis project Ga0315320, IMG submission 203458) | Ammonia-oxidizing marine archaeal communities from Monterey Bay, California, United States - M1 40m 21515 | ecosystem: Environmental > Aquatic > Marine > Coastal | place: USA: California... | reverse complement strand
TCTATAGCTTCTGAAACCGCATAAAGTTTTTTATCGCCTATTTCATCCGATAAAACCTTTGACATTTTCTTATTAACGCTGTTCCTTGGATCAGATGTAGTATAAACACGATGGCCAAATCCCATAATTTTTTGTTTGTCTTTTAAAAGAGAAAGTATTCCTTGAGTAGCCTCATCAGGATTATTGAATTTTTCAATAAGCTCCATTGCTGCTTCATTAGCACCTCCATGAAGCGGCCCCCTCAAGGCGCCAATTGCCCCGGTAACTGCTGAGTACATGTCTGATAATGTTGCTGTGATAACCCGGCCAGTAAAAGTGGAGGCATTAAATTCATGCTCTGCATAAAGGATTAATGTCGTGTCTAAAGTTTTTTGGTGCAGCTTTGATGGAGGCTTGCCATGCAACATATTTAAAAAATGGCCAGCAATACTATTATCGTCAGTTTCTACATTAATTTTTTTTCCATCCTGATGAAAACGATGCCAATAAATTAATATAGAAGGCAAACATGCCAGTAATCGATCTGCCACTTCCTCCTGATTAAGAAAGTCTCTATCTTCTGGTTCGATATTGCCAAGAAAAGATACACCTGTCCTCATCACATCCATTGGATGAGTATCTTTAGGCGTCATTTCTAATACTATCTTTAGCTCATCAGGCAGATATCTTAACTTCTTCAAATTAGCAATATATGTATTAAGTTCATTTTGATTGGGCAACTTACCTCTCAATAACAAATATGCGACCTCTTCAAATGAGGCTTCTTGTGCAAGATCATAGATATCATAACCTCTATAAGTAAGTCCTGCGCCCTCTTTTCCTACGGTGCACAATGCTGTTTCGCCAGCAGAAATCCCTGCCAATCCACCCACTTTTTTTCCGTCAGCCATAATTCATCCTCTCTTCATAAATTTTTTTCATGCTTATTATCATTATATAAGCCATCTAATTTTTCTTCGTATTCTTCATATCCGAGTGTTTCATAAAGCTCTGATCTTGTTTGCATCTTATCAATAACACCTTTTTGTGTGCCTTTGTTTTTAATTTCACGATAGACTTTTTCTGCAGCACTCGACATGGCACGACTTGCTGACAAGGGATACAAAGCAATACGCACGCCCACGCCTGCTAATTCCTTAGCTGTGAATAAAGGTGTCATTCCAAACTCAGTTAGATTGGCCAATACAGGAACGTTTATTGATGAGGTGAATTGTTGATACTCATTTAGAGTATTTAAAGCTTCAGCAAATACAATATCTGCGCCAACCTCAACATAACTCTGGGCTCTCTCAATTGCAGCAGACTGGCCTTCAACACCATGAGCATCTGTACGTGCAATTATTGCAAAAGAATCGTCTTGTCTTGCATCAACTGCTGCTTTTATTCTGTCTTGCATTTCTTCTGTTGATACCAACATTTTACCTGGTCGATGACCACACCTTTTATCGGAGACTTGATCTTCGATATGACAGCCCGAAGCGCCTGCGCGTGACATCTCCCGAATAGTTCTGCCAATCATAAAGGCATCTCCCCATCCGGTATCAGCATCCGCCAAAAGGGGCAGATCACATGAAAATGTAATACGCCTAATATCTTCACAAACATCATTTAGTGTTGTCATAGCCAAATCAGGTAGCCCAAAAGAATGATTAGCTACGCCGGCGCCTGACAAGTAAATTGCCTTAAACCCAGCTTCTTTTGCCAACAAAGCAGAATAAGCATTGATTGTTCCAGCCACTTGTAATGGCTTTTCGTGCTTTAATGCATTCCAGAATTTTTTTGACATAAATTATTCCCTTGCTCACAAAGAAAGGACAAGAAGTCTAAACTACCTGACATCTATTTCCCAAATGTAATTAACATAAAATAAGAAACTTTTAAGTTAATAAATTTCTACTGCATCGATTGATTTATTGTATTTTCACTACTACGCGGCCGCTAACATTTCCATCAATATAAGCATCAAAAGCATTTGGCAAATCATCAAAATTTATTATTTTTGGCGCAATTAATCCAATATCTTTAGGAAAAAGATCATCACCAATTCTTTCCCACACCCTTTTTCTTAGTATTCGAGGTGTATCAACTGAGTTAATCCCTAACAGATTAATCGCACGTAATATTAATGGTATAACAGTAGTTTCTAATTTATGACTCGCGGCCAATCCGATACAAGCAATATTGCCACCATATTTTACAGTGCGAGTCAGCCAAGTTAATGTTTCACCACCGAGATTATCAATCGCTCCGCCCCAAACAGCTTTTTCTAGTGGCCTTTTACCGTGGTCTAGATCATCTCTCATCAATACCTCAGTAGCGCCAATATTCTTCAAATAATCCAATTTATCTGTTTTACTTGTAAGAGCAACAACCTCGTAACCTTTTGATGCCAGCATATTTATGGCAACACTTCCTACCCCTCCTGTAGCACCTGTAACTAGTATTGGGCCTGCTTTTGGAGTTTGTCCATTATGCTCCATATTATTAATCGCTAAAGCTGCTGTATATCCGGCTGTGCCTATTTGCATAGCTTGATGAGGATTCATATTATTTGGAATATGTATAATTGCATCCTTATGCACTCTAGCGACTTCGGTATAACCGCCATCCCGAGTCTCGCTTAGGCCGCATCCATTGACTAATACAAGATCACCAATCTTTACTTCATTCGCTGTGCTAGCGATTACTTCTCCCGCCAGATCAATGCCACCAATCAAAGGAAATCTCCTGAGAATTTTTCCTTTTCCTGTTGCTGCTAACGCATCCTTGTAGTTTATGGTCGAATGAGTGACTTTGATGGTTACATCACCTTCGCAAAGATCACTTAGATTAAGTGCTTTAAGCGTGCCGATAATTTGATTATCTTTTTCGTCTATTTGAAATGCGCGAAACGTAGTCATTATATCCTCTATTATTAATTAGCCAGATTGATCCAGCCAGCATTCTAATCCCATTGTATTAACTTTTATATCCACTTCTAGAAACTTAAGAATTTCCTGATCACTTAATCTAGAATCATGTGCTTTTAATGAGCCAATAAGAAATTCTGACATAGCCAGACGAATTTCTTTCGTTCTCATAGCTGAAGATTTAAATTTTTTTGCAATTTCTACAAAATGATCTATTGCATTATGCAAATCTTCTGCAAGCCTATTTATTCCAGTAACTCCACTGTAATGGGTCAAATATATTGTACGTGGATCATAAGCTAATATTTCGTCAATTGCTTTATGAGCTTCGTGTGGATCAAACTGTGTCGGTGAGGTGGTTGGAAAAATAAATTCACCTTGTTTTGTATCTAATTCTCTGTATGAAACACCAAAACTGTCTCCCGAAAAAACTGATTTAGAAGACTCATCGTAAATACAATAGTGATGTCTCGCATGTCCTTCAGTATAAAAACATTTCAAAGGTCTATTTTGTAAATATATAATTTCCTCGTCACCAATCACAATCATTTTTTTAGAGGGAATTGGCTCAATATCACCATAAAGATCAAAAAATACTTGTTCACCGTAGACACTCTTAGAACTAGTTACTAGTTTTGATGGGTCCTCTAAATGTTTTGCACCTCTTGGGTGAATGACCAATTTAGCATTTGGAAGTAATTTCATTAATTTGCCAGCACCACCAGCATGATCTAAATGTACGTGTGTAATAAAAACATACTCAACATCGCTGGCATCAAGATCATTTGGTGTTAATGAATCAAGTAAATAAGAGACGCTATGATTGGTGCCAGTATCAACGAATGCCGCCTTTCCATTTTCTATAATTAAATGACTGGCATCAAGATATGGTCTGACAAAATTAGTGTCTATTGTAATAATACCGTGGCACATGCTCTTCTTAAATTATATTAAAATTTGATTATTTATCATCATGCTGATTTGCCTAGATATCTTTTTTTCAGATGAATCAGTAATAAAGATAAAGTTGCAGGTGTTATTCCTTCGAGTCTTGATGCTTGCCCCAGAGTATCTGGCCTGGTGTTTTCTAGACGTTGGCGCGCCTCATTAGATAACCCATGAATTTTTTCATAATCAATATCCTCTGGTAAAGCCAAAGCTTCTTGTTTTGCATGTTTAACTATTTCTCGTTCTTGCCTTTCAATGTAACCAGCATATTTTGCTCGGGTTTCAAGTTGCAATTCAATTTGCTCAATCATCTCTTGGTTATATTCTTTATTATCCCAATTAGGCGCACCAACTGCCGACAGAGAGGTAATTAAATTATGGGTCATTATCGGTCTTTTTAAGAGATCAGCGGCTGTGGATTCCCTCTTATAATTTGGCCCTAAAATTTGTCTATCTGCTTTATTGAGTTCTAATTTTTTTACAAAAATTGACTCTAAACGCGATTGTTCTCTCTCAACTGCAAGCATTTTGTTATTAAATATTTCCCAACGCTCATCATCAACTAAATTCATTTCTCGTCCTATTACCGTCAATCTTACATCCGCATTATCCTCTCTTAATAATAATCTGTGTTCAGCTCGACTTGTGAACATTCTATATGGTTCACTAACGCCTCTTGTAGTCAAATCATCAACCAATACACCCATATAAGAATTCTGACGCAGAGGATGCCAGGTGTCTTTTTCATGCGCCTTTCTCTGTGCATTCAATCCCGCAATTAAACCCTGTGCAGCCGCCTCTTCGTAACCGGTTGTGCCATTGATTTGCCCTGCAAAAAATAATCCTTTTATCTGTTTGGTCTCAAGAGTAAGTTTCAGATCGCGAGGATCTATGTAGTCATATTCAATAGCATAACCTGGTTGAGTGATTTCAGCATTTTCAAAACCAATAATTGATCTTACAAATTCTAGCTGTATGTTTTCAGGTAGACTTGTTGAAATTCCATTAGGATAAACCTCTATTGAGTTATGCCCTTCTGGTTCCACAAAAATTTGATGAGATTTTTTATCTGCGAAACGGACAACCTTATCTTCGATCGATGGACAATATCTTGGGCCAACCCCCTTAATTAACCCACTGTACATAGGTGATTGATCAAGTGCATTTTTTATTATTTGATGAGTTTTTTCTGTTGTATGTGTAATGTGACAATTCAACTGTGAAGGATGTTCGCTACGTTTACCTATGTAGGAAAAAACTGGGCATGGATTATCGCCAGGCTGAACAGACATAACATTATAATTGAGACTGTCTTTATGCAAGCGTGGCGGGGTGCCTGTTTTTAATCGATCCACCCGGAATGACATATTTCTTATTTTTTCGGCCAACTTGTTTGATGGTGCGTCACCAATTCTGCCTCCTTCTTCAGAGTATTGTCCGCGAAGTATCTTACCCCCTAAAAAAGTTCCTGTTGTCAACACTACAGATTTCGAATAAATCTTGATATTGTCTTCTGTTTGCACGCCCATTATTCTATTATTTTTTACCAAGAGGTCTTCAACCCCTGCCTCGCATAATGTCAGGCTTTCTTGGTCGCATAATATCTTTTGAATTGCTTGTTTATATAGATCTCGGTCCGCTTGTGCTCTGGTAGCTCTCACTGCAGGCCCTTTGCTTGAATTGAGAATTCTAAATTGTATTCCGGAGGCGTCAATGGCTCTAGCCATCGCACCACCAAGAGCATCAATCTCTTTGGTCAGGTGGCCTTTGCCAATACCACCAATAGCTGGATTACAACTCATTTGACCTAGAGTGGCCAGCTTGTGAGTAACCAATAAAGTACTAGCGCCCGCCTTTGCAGAAGCGAGCGCAGCTTCAGTTCCAGCATGACCTCCACCTATGACGATTACATCAAATTTATTATTTTCAGGCATGTTACATATTCTATTTTAAATGAATGATTCTATACTTAATGTTCTATTTAGAATTTAAGTGTCCAATTAAATATACTGTTCTTATTTACCAATACAAAATTCAGAAAATATTCTTCCAAGTAAATCATCGCTATCAATTACACCAGTCATTTCATGAAGCGCCGCTTGGCATAACTTTATTTCTTCTGCAAAAATTTCACCAGCATGCTCATGAATTAAGGCTTTTTTACCCAAAGAAAAATGATTTATTGCATTTTTAATCGCATCCTTATGCCGCATTCTAGCAGAAAAAGCCCCATCTCCAGCACTTTCATACTTAACGGATTGTTTAATGGCATCATATAAATCTTCGAGGCCCTCTCCCGTATTGGCTGAGATGTAAATACCCTGAATATTTTTTTTAAGATTCTGGATCAGATCAATTTTATTAAAAACTTTTATTAAAGGTACATTAACCTCTAGATTCTGTTCAATTGTAGGTTGCAATGATAAGTCATGCACCCATAGAATTACGTCTGATTCTTCGATTATATTGTTAGTTCTTCTTATCCCCTCTGCCTCAATTGAATCAGGGTCATCTCTTAAACCAGCGGTATCATAAAACTCCAGACTTAATCCATCAATGTCTACTTGTGCCTTTAGAATATCTCTCGTTGTCCCTGCAATATCAGTTACTATCGCAGTCTCCTGCCCGCTAATTAAATTTATTAAGCTGGATTTACCGGCATTGGGTAACCCTACAATGGCAATCTTTAAACCATCATTTAAGATTTGTCCATACGTTGTTTTATGAAACAAATCATTCAATGATTTTTCGCAATTATCAACCAGGTCCGATAAGCCCTTATCAGACAAAAAATCTATCTCCTCATCGGGAAAATCGATTGCAGCTTCAACATATAAGCGTAACTTGATTAATTTTTTTTCTAATGAACTGACTGCATCTGAAAAAACCCCTGACAAAGATTGAAGCGCTGCTATTGCTGATCTTTCTGTCCCACTTGAAATTAAATCAGCTATTGCCTCGGCTTGAATAAGGTCAATCTTTCCATTTAAATAAGCACGCTTTGAAAATTCTCCAGGTTCAGCTCGCCTTGCTCCCATATCGATAATAGAATTTATTATGTTTTTCCCAATAAACCTGCCACCGTGAGCATGTAGCTCCAAAACACTCTCACCAGTAAATGAATCAGGATTTGGGTAATAAATAGCAATACCAACATCAAGAACGTTTTTTTCTTGATCGTAAAATTTAGTATGCGTTGCCACTCTTGAAAGTGGTATCTTCCCAAGAATAATTTTAATAATTTTTTCTGTATGAACTCCAGAAAGTCGAATAATATTTATTCCGCCAATACCAGCTGCGGAAGCTGAAGCAACTATAGTGTCTTGAATATATAAATTATTTACTTTCACGATTTAAGGTCTGTGTAGTCAACATTTTGGCCGACAAATGATCACATAAGGCTCGACCCTCTTACCCACTAACTCCAGGTACATCCATATTCATCCCATACTTTTTATTTATTGACCATTGCTGAAGTATAGAAAGAAGGGTATTGGTGACCCAGTAAAGAACCAGTCCTGACGGGAAAAAAGCGAACATTGCAGAAAACATTACTGGCATGATCTGCATAACTTTAGCTTGCATGGGATCTGCTGGTGGCGGATTAAGTTTTTGCTGAAACAACATAGCAACACCCATGATCAGTGGCAAAATAAAATACGGATCTCGTGATGACAAATCAGTTAACCAAAACATAAATGATGCTTGTCGCATTTCGACGCTCTCTAAGAGAACCCAGTAAAAGGCGAGAAAAAAGGGCATCTGGATTAACATAGGAACACAGCCAGCAATTGGGTTAACTTTTTCCCTTTTATAAAGTTCCATGGTAGCTCTGCCTTGCTCCGCTTTGTTGTCCTTATATCGCTCTTGTATAGCTTTTAAGCGCGGTGCAACTGCTCGCATTTTGGCCATTGAATGTCCTGATTTTTCAGTGAGCTTATAAAATAATAGTTTAATAATGGCAGTAACCGAGATAATGGCAAGACCCCAATTTTGAACGAATGAATATACAAAGCTTAATAACCAGAATAGAGGTTGAGACAACACAGTAAGAAAACCATAGTCCACACTCAGCCTTAAGTTAGGATCAATGTCATTCATTTGTGCTTGAAGTTTTGGCCCAACAAATAGCTCTGTGGAAAATAATTTTCTTTCATTGGGGCTGATAATCTCAACTGGGCCTATCATATTTGATACCACTCGAGATTCGTTAGCGCTCAATTGATATCTTTGCTCAATTTGCTTATCTGGAATAATTGCATTGAGAAAATGATGCTCAATACTGCCAATCCACCCATTTGAAGATACATATTCCAGCGCACCATCTTCTATGAGGTCTGAAGGATCAACTTTTTCTGCTTTTTCACCATTATAAGTAATAGGCCCATCGAACGAAAAACTTTCAACATCAAACATTGAACGCTCTTTAGTATTAACTCTTCTTGTGAGTTGGGCATAACTTGCCCCTCTCCACTCCTGATTGGTTTCGTTAATGACTCTGTGCTCGACATCAATTTTGTAACTTCCGTTGGTTAATTTAATTCTCTTTTCTACAGTGACCCCGTTGTCATCACTCCAATAAAAAGGCACATTTAATTCATCGCGCCCGGTAGCCTTATATTCATATGAATCTACAGTATAGACAGCCAAATGATTCGCTTCTTTTTCTCCAGACAAAAACCTTAATCCAGTTTGAATTAGACCGAGATTATTAGAATCCACACTTAATAGTTCAACCAAATCATCTGGATTATTTTTTGATTTTGGATAGTTCAATAATATAGCGCTTTCTATGGAGCCACCTTTTGTATTAACTTTCAATTCAAGCACGTCAGTTGTTATGGTAACTAGTTCGGTTGATGGTTCGGGGTTGATTGCAGAAATAATATTATTGTCATCTTTTGTTGATCTTATTGCAGGAAGATTATTATCAAGCCCGGTTGAAACAACTGGCCCTGTGTCTTGCTTTTCATATATCTGCTCTGGTTTATCTTGTTTTTCCTGTATGTCAAGATTCCAAGCCTGATAGGTTAAAATGCACATGAAGCTGAAAAGCGCCCAAATAATTAGTCTTTGATTATCCATATTTTTTTATCTATTCTTTATCTGATGCCATTGCAACTCAATGCTTTTGAATAAAATTTTTGATGTAACATTGTGTGTCGATAAAGTATTTAAAACGACCACATCAACCCCACTTAATATATCTTTATTCTTTCTAAACGACTCTCTTATAATTCTTTTTATTTTATTTCTTTTACTGGCCAACCTGCAATATTTTTTAGAAATTGCCAAGCCTAACCTAGGGGTGTTGTTTTGATTTTCATAGAAAATTAACAAAAAATACTTTCCTTTAATTCTCTGACCACCGCGAAAAACTTGTTTATACTCACCCGCAACTGATATTCGATCACAAATATTAAATCGATTATTTGTTGTCGAATTATCTGAGGAGTTGTTCGTAACTATTCGCGCAACTTTGATCTAAGTGTGTGCCGGAGTAAGTTGAATGCGCCCTTTTGCACGTCGGCGTTTTATTACAAGCCTACCCGCTTTGGTGGCCATTCGCGCTCTAAAACCATGAGTTCGTGCTCTTTTTAAATTGCTTGGTTGAAATGTCCGCTTCATTTTTTACACCTAAGCTTTGAATGCTTTTTTATTTTCAGCCGGCAAGGGTACTTGTCAACAATTTCTCTGTCAATAGACAATAATAATATTTTATTTTATATAATATTATCTTAACCTGTGGATAAGGTTATGTATACGTTATAGACTAGATAAATTATAGTAAGCTTCTTGTATCTGAATTAGACAATGACACCAAACACTAAATCTATTTGGGCGCACTGCCTCAACACCCTTGGTAACGAAATACCAGAGAAACAATTCAATACCTGGATTCGGCCAATACAGCCAATTGAAAACAATAATATCCTCAAACTCCTTGCCCCGAACGAATTTGTTGTACAGCGGCTCAAAGATCACTATTTAACTCGTATTACTGAGCTCGTTACTGCCTTAAATCACCAAACAAAAATCCACTTAGAGGTTGGCTCCAGAGACACTGTTGATAAAACCGCAACCAGACCATATAAATCTCCTGGTGCTTCGGAACCATTGCCAACGATTCAAAGCAGACTTAACCCAGGATTTACTTTTGATGGTTTTGTTGAAGGAAAAAGCAATCAGTTAGCCAAAGCTGCAGCTATTCAAGTAGCAGAAAATATCGGTACTTCATACAACCCGCTTTTCATTTATGGGGGGGTTGGGCTCGGTAAAACACACCTTATGCAAGCTGTTGGAAACCAGCTATTAACACAAAAACCAAACGCTAGAATTAGTTATGTTCACTCTGAGCGTTTTGTTGGTGACATGGTCCGGGGCCTCCAGCACAATACGATATCGGACTTTAAACGGTCTTATAGGTCACTGGATGCACTCCTAATAGATGATATCCAATTTTTTGCCGGCAAAGAAAGATCTCAAGAAGAGTTTTTTCATACCTTCAATGCATTATTAGAAGGTCAAAAACAAATTATATTAACTTGCGATAGATATCCTAAAGAGGTTAATGGGCTAGAAGAAAGATTAAAATCTAGGTTTGGTTGGGGGCTAACAGTGGCAATCGAACCACCAGAACTTGAAACATCGGTTGCAATTTTAATGAAAAAAGCGAGTTTTGAAAGCATAAACCTACCCGAAGAGGTGGCTTTCTTCATCGCCAAAAGAATTAGGTCAAATGTAAGAGAGTTGGAGGGTGCGCTAAGGAGGGTAATTGCTAACTCGCAGTTCACGGGCGCAGAAATAACCCTTGATTTTGCAAAAAACGCACTAAAAGATCTGCTTTCTATGCAAGAAAGGTTAGTTTCAATTGAAAATATCCAGAAAACGGTCGCAGATTACTTTAAACTCAGGGTTGCAGATTTGCTCTCAAAAAGAAGAAGTAGATCTGTAGCAAGACCAAGACAAATCGCTATGACACTTGCAAAAGAACTGACAAATCATAGTTTGCCTGAAATTGGTGATGCTTTTGGTGGAAGAGATCATACAACCGTTTTACATGGTTACAGGCGAATACTGGAATTGCGAGAAACTGAAAACAGAGTTAATGAAGACTACTTAAACCTGTTGAGAACCCTAACAGGATAATGTGGATAAGATGTTTATTAAATTGATCTAAAAAGTTATGCACAACTTATAAACATATTTGAAGATTAATATACAAACAATTAAATGGTAAAAAATTTGAACTAAGATATTGAAATATATATGTAAATAAAAGTTATACACAGGGAACCTTAACCCTAATAATAATAATAAATACATATATTCCAATCTATATAAACAGGCTCATAAAATGAAAATAACTATAAAAAGAGAAGATTTACTAGAATCATTGCAAACAATCATTGGGGTTGTTGAACGTCGACAAACAATGCCAATTTTATCGAACATTCTTATGGTTGTTGAGAATGATGTTATGAAATTAACTGCATCCGATCTTGAGGTTGAGCTTATTTCAATGGTGAGTGTCGATAAAGCGGATGATTTAAGTATTACCATACCTGGTAGAAAACTGTTAGATATTTGTCGATCTTTGCCGTTAGATTCTATTATTGTTATTAATCACAAGGATAATAAAGTAATTTTGACCTCTGGTAAGAGTAAGTTTAGTTTGAGCTGTCTACCTGCTAATGAGTTCCCTGTTATTCCCAATATAGCCGGCGACCATCAAGTATCTATTTTACAGCCTGAATTAAAGCAACTTATTGAAAAAACTCACTTTTCTATGGCTCAACAGGATGTAAGATACTACCTCAACGGTCTTCTTTTAGAGATTGAGGGCAGCACATTACGGGCCGTAGCAACCGACGGTCATAGACTAGCATTTTCTCAAAAAACATTAAATGATACCTCGGTTAACAAATCAGTTATTGTTCCTAGAAAAGGAGTGCTTGAACTGCTCAGGTTGTTAGATGGGGATGGTAGTATTACCTTGGAATTAGGTGAAAGTCATGTCCGCATTAACTTTGGTAGTATAATTTTTACTTCAAAACTGATTGATGGTAAGTTTCCAGAATATGGAAGGGTAATTCCCAGTGATACCAGTAACCACCTTACTGCACAAAAAGAATCATTGAAAACCTCGTTACAGCGAACAGCAATTCTATCTAACGAAAAATATCGAGGTATACGATTAGTTATTAAACAAAACGAAATGGTCCTTCAAGCACACAACCCAGAACAAGAGGAGGCGGAGGAAACCATTGATGTTACTTATTCTGGTAATGATATTGAGGTTGGCTTTAATGTAAACTATTTAATAGAGGCCTTAGCGGCAATATCTTCAAAAGATGTCAGGTTATCTATGGTTGATGGTAATTCAAGCTGCTTAATATGTGACCCCAGTAACAATGAAACAAAGTTTGTCGTTATGCCGATGCGCTTATAAATCAAATTGGCATTACTGTATTTTAAAGCTGAAAATTTTCGTTTATTCGACAGTGTCGAATTTCAGCTACATCCCAGATATAACTTAATTTATGGTGATAACGCCTCAGGTAAAACAAGCGCTTTAGAGGCAATTTCATATTTAGGAAGAGGGCGATCCTTTCGAGATGCGCAAACAAAAAGCATTGTTAAAAATGGACAAGAAGACTTCTTGTTGTTTGGGCAAACCGTGAATGAATCAAAGCAAGATAAGCTGGGTATAACGAATGGCTCTAGTGGTTTAGCGTTAAGTTTAAATGGAGAGCACACTGGCGGGCTTGAATCTTTAGCTAGATCGCTCCCGGTTCAAGTAATTGATCCCAATATACATAATCTTGTTGCGGGCTCACCGGAAAATAGACGTAGATTTCTTGACTGGGTGGTGTTTCACGTGGAACCATCTTATCTAAAGGTTTGGAGAAAATATAAAAGATCCTTGAAACAAAGAAATCTCTTGCTTAAAAACCACAACAACAAGGAACTTAGGAGCTGGAACAAGGGCTTTATCGCATTAGGTGAAGAAATTAACAAATTAAGATGTTCGGTTTTCGAGGTCCTCGAAAGTGCGGTATCCCAAATTAGTACATCACTCCTGGATGATGGTGTTTCGTTTCATTATGATCGTGGTTGGCCCGACAATCAAAATCTTGAAGAATCTTTAATAAAATCTGAAACTAGAGATATTCAGCTTAAAAGTACACAAGTTGGTCCTCATAGGGCAGATATTTCGATAACATATGCTGCCTGTAGAGCAAAAAAGCACATTTCTCGAGGCCAGCAAAAACTCTTAGCTTGTGCCATGGTGCTGGGATCTGTCGAAATTGTACAAGAGTATATGGACAGCCCCATTCTTCTCTTGCTAGATGACCCATCGGCCGAACTGGACAATAACTCTCTTAATAAATTAATGAAGGAGGTCGTTGCTATGGGCCCTCAAATTATAGCTACGTCAATTGAAAAACATGAGAATTTTTTCCCTGATGAGTATTTTGTGTTTCACGTGGAACATGGTAAGGTTAAATTAGTGTAATATCATAAAAAATATATATAAATCAATAACTTAAAATTACTGCTCTCTCACTCAGCACTTCCATGAAATCTTCATTTATTTAGCCATTGTTTGCTCTAAAATGCTATACTATTGATGATAATCATAAGGACAAATGTATGAGTTCGGAAGAAGACTATAATAGTAGTAATATCAAAGTCTTAAAAGGCCTCGATGCAGTAAAAAAACGGCCAGGAATGTATATAGGTGACACTGATGATGGCACCGGCCTCCATCATATGGTTTTTGAGGTTGTAGATAACTCGATTGATGAGGCTCTCGCTGGTCATTGTGACCTTATCTCTGTGACAATTCATGCGGATGAATCGGTCACAGTTATGGATGATGGGCGAGGCGTCCCTGTTGACATTCACCCAGAAGAAAAGGTTTCTGCCGCTGAAGTAATTATGACGGTTTTGCATGCGGGCGGTAAATTTGATGATAATTCATATAAGGTTTCAGGTGGTCTTCATGGTGTTGGGGTTTCTGTAGTAAATGCCCTATCTGAACATTTGGTCCTAACCATTAACCGAGATGGCAAAACATATCAGCAGGAATATAAAGAAGGAACACCTTTAGCGCCTATAAAAGTAATAGGAAAATCTAAAGCTACTGGTACAAAATTAAGATTCAAACCTAGCGAGGAAACATTTACGAATATTGAGTTCGTCTATGATGTCTTATCAAAGAGACTGAGGGAGCTTTCTTTTCTTAACTCTGGTGTCAAAATAGAGTTAATTGACGAAAGGGAAGACAAGCACGACATTTTTGAATATGAGGGTGGTATAAATGCATTTGTAACACACTTAAATCGAAACAAAACAGTGGTACATAAAGAAATTTTTAGTTTTACCAACACCAGGGATGATGTTGTTGTAGAAGCTGCCTTGCAATGGAACGACGGTTACCAGGAAAATGTTTTTTGCTTTACAAATAATATACCTCAGCGCGATGGTGGCACCCATCTTGCTGGTTTCAGAGGTGCACTTACAAGAACTCTTAATAATTATATAGAGAAAGAGATTGCTGGTTCAAAAGATAAGTTTTCACCTAGTGGTGATGATGCAAGAGAAGGGTTAACAGCCGTTCTATCTGTAAAAGTACCAGATCCAAAATTCTCGTCTCAAACGAAAGACAAATTAGTTTCATCTGAAATCAAAGGAATAGTAGAATCATCTATGGCAGAAAAACTTTCAGAGTTTTTACTAGAACATCCTCAAGAAGCCAAGATTATCGTTAGTAAGATTATCGACGCAGCTCGCGCTAGAGATGCTGCACGTAAAGCTAGAGAAATGACTCGTAGAAAAGGGGCATTAGACATTGCTGGATTGCCCGGTAAACTTGCAGATTGTCAGGAAAAAGATCCAGCATTATCAGAGATATTCCTTGTCGAGGGAGATTCAGCTGGTGGTTCAGCAAAACAAGGAAGAGATAGAAAAACCCAAGCAATATTGCCACTAAAGGGAAAAATCTTAAACGTTGAGAAAGCTAGATTCGATAAAATGCTATCCTCTGTAGAGGTTGGCACACTGATAACAGCATTAGGCTGTGGAATTGGAAAAGAAGACTTCGATCCAGATAAGTTACGCTATCACCGTATAATCATTATGACAGATGCTGACGTTGATGGTTCTCATATTCGAACTCTGCTATTAACGTTTTTTTATCGACAAATGGAGGAGTTAATCAAAAGAGGGCATATATATATTGCTCAGCCACCGTTATATAAAATAAAAAAAGGGAAACAAGAAATATATGTTAAAGATGATCCTGAATTGAATAGGTATTTATTACAGCTAGCACTGGAAAATGCGAAACTGCATGTTTCAAAGACCTCTCCGGCGTTATCTGATATAGCTTTCGAGGATTTAGCAAATGAACATATGCATAGTGAAGCAATTATAAGTTCACTATCAGCAAAGTATGATGAAGAAGTAATTCGAGCCATCTGTAATGTGAAGCAAATTTCTACCAAAGAGGTGCAAGATAACAAGAAATTATCTAAGTATATAAAAGCTGCCGATAAAGAATTGCAATCAATACTTAGCATCAAAAAAGACCAAGAAAATAAAGATGAAACATTATCACTTGTCCTCGATAGTGATCAGGGTGAGGGTAAAAGCTCGAAAATTACAGTAAAGAAAATTAAACATGGTGTAGTCTCTCTCAGGCACATACCACGATCATTTTTTGGAACCAGTGACTATAAGTCAATTATAAGTCTAAAATTAAAGACTAAAAATTTACTATCTGATGGTGCGTTCCTACTGAAAGGCGACAAGAATAAAGAAATAAATACTCTTGATGAAGCGATTACATGGCTCTTAACAGAAGCAAGAAAAGGTCAGTATATACAACGTTATAAAGGGTTAGGAGAAATGAACCCTGATCAGTTATGGGAAACTACAGTTAATCCAGAAACAAGAAGGCTCTTACAGGTCAATGTGGATGATGCTTTCAAAGCCAATGAGATATTTGAAACTTTGATGGGTGATGTGGTTGCACCTCGGCGAGAATTTATTGAAAAGAATGCATTAACTACCGTTAATTTGGATGTCTAATTATGAGCTTCACTAATTAATTTCATTCTTGAGTCAATCCACGTTTTTAATTCATCATTGATCTCTCTTGCTGTCTTATTCTCTGTGTTAATCGGCTCTCCGATACAAAAGCTAACTATTCCTGGTTTTTTAAGTAATTTACCGCTTTCCCAAACATCTTCAGCATTATGAGCTACAGGAAGAATCTGTGTTTTCGATGCCACGGCCAGTGCAGCTCCACTAATACCAAACTTTTTTGTTTCGCCTGGTTTCATTCTAGTACCTTCAGGAAAAATAGTGATCCAGATTCCACTAGCTAGTCTTTTTTTACCTTCATTGATGACTTGAGTAACAGCTGATGTGCCAGCCTTACGATCAATGGGTATAGCTTTTAGTAAGCTGAGAGCCCAACCAAAAATTGGAATCCACTGTAATTCTCTTTTAACTACCCAGGTTTGTTCTGGAAAAACCACGAGCTGAACATAAGCCTCAAAGACACTTGAGTGTTTGATCATTATAACGCTGGGCTGAGATGGAATATTACATCGTCCTTCTACATTCAGTTTGATATTGCATAGAACATTACCCATATAGAGCATACTATGTCCCCATAGACGGGCAATCTTAAACTTTATTGAATAAGAAAAAGGAAATGATAAGACAACAAGAATACTGGCAAGTAATACAGAAATATATAGATAAATTTGAAAACAAAGTGAGCGTAATACGATCATCTCATGAGTATACAGATTTTATCCATTAATTAGCTTCAATATTAGCAGCAAAAAATTCTGGTATATCTTCTAGCTTCAATCTATGTTGTTGCATGGTATCTCTATTTCTTATGGTTGCTGTATTATTTTCTATAGTTTCAAAGTCAATTGTTATACAAAGAGGAGTTCCAATTTCATCGTGACGCCGATAGCTTTTACCAATATTGCCAGAATTCTCAACAACTACCCTCCCTAATTTTTTCTTTTGTAATAATGATTTTAGATCCGCAGCAAGCTTAACTAATTGTTCATTATTTCTTTTTAATGGAATTACTGCAGCTTTTATAGGAGCTAAGTGAGGTTTAAAAGCTAACACAGTTCGTTCCTTACCATTTTCTAGCTTTTCAACTTTGTAAGCTTCGTTTAATAAGGCAAGAACACCCCTATCAACACCAGCTGAAGGCTCTATCACATATGGTATTTTCCATTCTTTTGTCTCTCTATTTTGAACCGCAAGCTTGCTATTTGAAGATTTATTTTTTGTTACATTAGCAGTTATATTAAGTTCTGATTGTCCTTTAGAATGGGAACCTAAATCGAAATCAGTACGATTAGCTATTCCTTCGAGCTCTTCTAAACCATGAGGAAATCTGTACATGATATCAATGGTCGCTTTAGAGTAATGTGCAAGCTCGTCTGAGGGTACATTTAAAATTTCAATGTTCTCTTTATTGACGCCTTGTTCAAACCACCATTGCAGTCTGAGGTCAGTCCACAATTTGTGCCAATGCTCATCTGTGCCTTCTTCAACGAAAAATTCAAGCTCCATTTGCTCGAATTCTCTGACCCTAAAAATAAAATTTCGTGGTGTTATTTCATTGCGAAATGCTTTACCTATTTGTGCTATTCCAAATGGAAGATGATGTGGTGTGGAGTCTAGTACATTTTTAAAATTAACAAATATCTGTTGAGCAGTCTCTGGCCTTAAATATGCAAAAGAATTGCCATCATCTATTGGGCCCACACTGGTTTTGAACATCAGGTTAAAAGGCCTCGGGTCAGTTAGATTATCAGATTGACAAGAGGGGCATTTGCCCTCTTTTAAATGATCTGCACGCCATCTTGATTTACAATCACGACAATCTACTAAGGGATCAGAAAAAGTATCTTCGTGCCCTGATTGTTTGAGCACTTTAGGGTGAGTTAATATTGAAGCATCTATACCTTCGACATCATCCCGTTCATAAACCATGCTGCTCCACCATGCTTTTTTGAGATTATTTTTCAACTCAATTCCCAAAGGGCCATAGTCATATAAGCCTTGAAGCCCACCATATATCTCATTTGACTGAAAAATAAACCCCCTGCGCTTACACAGAGCAACTAATTCTTCCATTGTTTTTGCTGTCATATTTTTATCACTTCGAATTTTTAGAATATTATAACTCTCATTGAGATCTTAAAATAGCAATGATATTGAGCTTCTTTTTTAAATAATTTATTAAATTATTTAAATGTAAATTGATCCTCTGATTATTTATTAGTATCATATCTTGGATGGTGTAATTCGTACAACCTGCAAAAAGTTGGTTCTAAACCAATATTGAGACGCAAGTAAGCCGAAGCTGAAGAAACGGAGTCGTTTATCTCAAGAGTCTATCTTCTATTGCCAGTATTAAATGAGTAATTTATTCGACGTAAGTCGAACGAGGAGCAATATGAATAATCTAGTAAATACTATGTTGGGTATATCCCAATCCATATCTATTATAAATTTTAATCTACTAAGGAGTGTTAATAATGACTAATGCAGAAGTTTTAGCGCTAATTAAAGATAAAGACATTAAATTTATAGATTTTCGTTTTACTGATACAAAAGGCAAAGAGCATCATGTCTCAGTGCCAGCACACACGATAAATGAAAATGCCTTTCAGGATGGAAAAATGATTGATGGATCTTCATTGGGTGGCTGGAAGCCAATTAATGAATCAGACATGATCCTTTTGCCAGATTCATCATCTGCGGTGATAGATCTTTTTGCTGAAGATGAAACATTGAACCTGAGATGTGATGTAATTGAGCCCACTACAATGAAGGGTTATGATCGTTGCCCAAGATCACTCGCAAAAAGAGCAGAAGCTTATTTCAAATCCACAGGAATAGGAGATGATGTTTTTTTTGGACCAGAAAATGAATTCTTCATTTTTGATGATGTGCGTTGGGACGATGGCATGAAGGGTGCATTTTATGCGATTGATTCTACGGAAGCTGTTTGGAATACTGGAAAAGAGTATGCAGAGGGTAATACAGGACATAGACCAGGTGTGAAGGGTGGTTATTATCCAGTACCTCCAGTTGATTCTTTACATGATATTCGTTCTGCTATGTGTCTGGCTTTAGATGAAATGGGCGTAGAAACAGAAGTTCACCATCATGAGGTGGCAACTGCTGGCCAATGTGAAATTGGAGCTAAATATAGTACATTGACAAGAAAAGCTGACGAAGTCCAAATCTTTAAATATGTGGTTCATAATGTTGCACACAGTTACGGTAAAACAGCTACGTTCATGCCAAAACCTATAGTGAACGACAATGGAAGCGGTATGCATGTGCATATGTCTATTTTCAAAGACGGTAATAATCTTTTTACTGGGGACGGTTATGGTGGCCTTTCAGAAACTGCATTACATTATATTGGAGGCGTGATAAAACATGCCAAAGCTATTAATGCTTTTACCAATCCTGCCACAAATAGTTATAAAAGATTAGTTCCTGGTTTTGAGGCACCAACTATATTGGCCTATTCTGCTCGTAATCGTTCTGCTTCCATCAGAATACCGTATGAAGCAAATGCAAAGGCGCGAAGAGTTGAGGTGCGTTTTCCTGATTCAATGGCAAATCCGTATTTAGCGTTTTCTGCCCTGATGATGGCTGGGCTAGATGGAATTAAAAACAAAATACATCCTGGAGAAGCAATGGACAAAGATCTTTATGATCTTCCTCCTGAAGAAGAGAAGGAATTGCAACTAGTAGCCTTTTCATTGGATGAGGCGCTTGAAGAATTGGATAAAGATCGGGAGTTTTTAAAAGCAGGCGATGTATTTAGTGATGATATGATTGATGCTTACATTGCACTTAAAATGGAAAATGTTACACGTTTGAGGATGACAACTCATCCAGTTGAGTTTGATATGTATTACAGTTTATAAAACAAACTGAAATTTAAAAAGCCGGTTTAAAAACCGGCTTTTTTTATGTTTTGAGGCTGCCAACTATCTCATGAACGGATTGTATATTATGTTTAGCCATATAACTGATAAGCTCTTCATTAATTTTTTTACATATCATTGGATCATAAAAGAGAGCAGTGCCGATTCCAACTGTAGTTGCGCCAGCTATTAGGAACTCTAGCACATCATTTGAATTTGTTATGCCGCCTTGCCCTAAGATTGGAATCCCATGTGGCCCAGCTACTTCATAGACTTGTTTGACTTTTAGTAATGCGATTGGTTTGATAGCTGGACCTGACAATCCACCTTGTACATTTGCAATTATGGGCTCACGAGTTTCAGTATCAATAGCCATACCCATAACAGTGTTTATAACACTTAAAGCATCTGCACCTGCTTCGATGCATTGACGAGCATTTTCTTTTATATCAGTTTGGTTTGGCGACAGTTTTGCAATTATCGGCTTACTTGTTCGCTTTCTACAAGCGTTAATAACTTTTGCAGACATCTCAGGATAGTTACCAAAAGAGACGCCACCCTCTTTTATATTTGGACATGAGATATTTATTTCAATTGCTGAAACCATTGAATCATCGAATTTCTCAGTTACTGCGCCATAATCATCAATGGTTGAGCCACAAACATTAGCAATGAAGTGTGTTTCATTGGTTATAAGGTTTGGCAAAATTTTATCTATCACATGCTCACAGCCCGGGTTCTGCAAACCAATAGCGTTTAACATGCCCATGGGCGTTTCATAGACGCGATGATTTTTATTGCCCAGTCGTGGTTCAAGCGTTGTCCCTTTTAAGACCACCCCACCAACATCTGTATTCGAAAAACCATCTATTCTTGTGTATTCTTCTCCAAAGCCGACACAGCCAGATAATAAAATAGTTGGCGAAGATAAAGATAAATTACAAAAATTTGTCTGGAGAGGTCTTGTGGGATTTGTTTTGTTTTTATCCATAATAAGTTTTTATTGGTATCTTCATCATTAATTATAAAGAATAATGTATTTTTCAGCGAATATAATATTTTAAGGATTTTAAATGTTTAATTTGATTTTGTATGAACCTGAAATTCCACCTAATACAGGGAATATAATACGTTTATGTGCGAATACTGGTGTTAAATTACATCTTATTGAGCCACTAGGGTTTGATTTAAACGAAAAAAAATTGCGCCGAGCTGGACTTGATTATCGAGAGTTCGCTGAAGTTAAAACATATGCATCTATAGAGAAATGTTTAGAATATCTTAATAATCCTCGCTTATTTGCATTCAGCACAAAAGGCAGGATTAGTCATGATGCGCCAAACTATAAAATAAATGATGCTTTTTTATTTGGCCCAGAAACACGAGGGCTGCCAAGTAGTATCTTATTAGATAAAAGAGTTAATCAAGTTATAAGAATTCCAATGCTAAAGAAAAGCAGAAGCTTGAATCTATCCAACAGCACAGCAGTGGTAATTTATGAGGCTTGGCGACAAAAAAAATATATTGGCCAATCACCTATTCTGACTGAAGCTCCCTCGACATAAGTGCCTTAGCCGCATTTTCAGGATTCAGGCCATTAAACAGAATATTATTTATTGTTGTACATATAGGCATATCAATTTGCATTTTTTTTGATAGGTTGTGCATTGCTGCTGTGGCTGTAATGCCCTCAATCACTTGATTGATTTCTAGTTTTGCCTCGGAGATAGTTTTCCCTTTCGCTATCGCCAAGCCAAAACGACGATTTCTTGAGAGATTACTTGTACAAGTTAAAACTAAATCACCCATTCCAGCAAGACCGAGAAAAGTCTTGTTATCTGCGCCAAGGGCTACTCCAAGTCTTTGCATCTCTGCTAACCCACGATTAATTAGGGCAATTCGCGAATTATCTCCATAATCTAATCCATCAGAAATGCCAGCCCCAATAGCTAAAATATTTTTTATTGCACCACCAATTTCGACTCCAGTAATATCATGAGAGGTATAGGCACGAAAAGATAGATCAGAGATATTGGATGCGAGGTATTTACTAAAAGCTTTGTTTTTTGATGCTATTGTAACGGCAGTAGGCTTATTTTGAGCCACCTCGATTGCGAATGTAGGTCCGGAGATAATGGCCATTTTTTGATTCTCATCAAATATTTCTTCACATATATTATGTGGCAATAATCCTGTGTTTACTTCGAAGCCTTTTGACGCCCACCAAATGTCAAAGTTTTTATTTAGTGACCTCATCTTTATTAATATCTCTCTGAGATTGTCACTAGGAACTGCTATTAAAACTTCTTTTGCATCTTTTAAAGCAGCATTAAGCTCTGAAAATATAACTATATTTTTTGGTAGAAATATATTTGGTAAGTATTGTTTGTTTTCTCGTGTTTGAATAAGGTTGGTTATATTTTCAGATTCTCTTCCCCAGAGATTCACAGTGCGATTTTTCTTTGCTAACTGCAGTGCTAATGCCGTTCCCCAGGAGCCTGCTCCAAGAACTGTAATAGGCATTAATTCAGAAACATTATTTTTGATGCTCAGTGTGTTGTCTCCGTAGGAGCATCATTATTTGTTTCCTCGCCTTGAGTTGTTGCTCTTCGTTTTGATTCTTTGTATAGTGCGTCAAAATTTATAGGCTGTAATAGAAATTCTGGAAAGCCTCCCTTTGTTATAATATTCGCGATTGCTTCTCGGGCATAGGGGAATAAGGTATTTGGACAAAAAATACCAATGATTGTTTCTAGCTCTTCTTTTTCATAGCCAGTGATTTGAAATAAACCAGCTTGTTTTAATTCTACAAGAAAAATTACATTATCTTCGTCTTTCGCCTCAACAGTAATTGTTAAGATGACTTCATGAGTATCATCTTCATGTGGAACATGCGTGCTACTTAAATTCAAATCTGTTTTTGGATTCCACTCTGCTCCCTTGAAGACATTGGGTGTATTTGGGGATTCGAATGAAGCGTCTTTTATATATAATTTTTGAATTATAATTTGTTTTGATGGTTCTTTATCAGACATTTTTATTTCCTTGAGCGTATTATTAGTAAGGGCAATTATTTTATTAGTTGATCTAATTTCCCAGTCTTTTCTAGTAAAGATAGGTCATCAAAGCCACCAATAGCTTTATTGTTTATAAAAATTTGAGGCACTGTCTTGTTACCACTTAATTGTTCCATTTCTTTCCATTGGGCATCATTCTTACTTACTGGTATATCTTTGTAAGATATTTTTTTCTCATTTAATAATGCCTTTGCCGAATCACAAAAACTGCAATACCAAGCAGTGTAGATGATAACATTCGCAGTATTTTTCATGTTATTTTTTTTGTTTTGTGACAAGCGGCATATTAGCTTCTGACCAGCCAGTTAGACCACCACTAATACCAAATACATTTTCTTTACCATCAGATCTTAGTTTATTAACAGCCTTGCTGGAAATGGAACCATCACTGCACACGATTACCATGGCTCGTTGTTTAGATTTTTTTAGCTTCTCATGACTTGTGTTTAATTGGTCAACAGTCATACTTTTTGAATTTACTATATGCCCTGTCTTAAAAGCATCAGAAGACCTCAAATCTATAACGCTAGCTCCAGAATTGATTAAATTGACCGCTTTAAAAGGATCAATATTGGCTAAATTCTGTTGTTTAGTTTTAAGTTCATTAAAAATTAACAATAAAAAACTCAGCAACAGGCCAAAACTTAAAAAAAGATGGTTACTTATAAATTCGTATATATTCATTTTTTATAATTTTCTTGTTATTTTTATGAGATTATTAGTTGATGAAGTACATTATACAGCTCTTTCGATTGAAAAGTGATCGAAAATTATTTTATCTATAGAGATTACATCAAAAAGTATTATTGATTATGGCTACAAAAGAACGTGTTATTTTAGTTATTACTATTGGGTTGGTATTAGGCCTGATCTTCTCTTTAAGTGAAAATTATTTGCGATTTAATCAATCAACAGTGAGCAATGAAAGTCCAATCTTATTTAATGAAATACTAAATGAAATACAATCGAAATATATCGAAAAAGTTGATTATGATGTTCTAGTAAAAAGTGCGGTTACAGGCATATTATCCGATTTAGATGAATATTCTGAGGTTTTAAGTGCAGATGATTATCAGCAAGTTAAAAACTCAACAAATGGTTTTCACGCAGGAATTGGAATTACTATTTTCAATGATCTCAATAAAGTCACTATTAAAAGTGTTAGCAACAAATCTAATGCTTATATGGCGGGAGTTAAGTCAGGTGATGAGATCTTGAGCATTAATGGTCAGCTCGTAAAAAACTTAACATTTGTTGAGTTGTCTAAGCTAATCGATGGCGAGGTTGGCACTGATGTCGATCTTATTATAAAAAAAGATCTTACAAATACAATTATGAGTCTAAATATAATAAGAGAAAATATTTATTCACCAAGTATAGATACAAAATTATTATTATCCCATTACTGCTATATCAAGCTAGATAAATTTAATAATCAAACTCAATCAGAAATTGATCGCGATATGAAAAATATCTGTTTGTCTAACAAAAAAACTATAAATGAAACTAAAGGCTTAATTATCGACATAAGAAACAATCCTGGGGGCACACTAGAGGGCGCTGTAAAGGTGGCGAATCTTTTTTTAGAAAAGGGTGTTATTGTGTCAGCAAAAGGCCGAAAAAATGATTCTTTGTTTGTACATTCTGCTGATGCAAACGATATTTCAAAAGGTCTGCCTATTGCAATAATTGTAAATAAACACTCTGCTTCCGCTGCCGAGATTTTTGCTGGCGCAATGCAAGATAATAATCGCGCAATAATTGTTGGTACTTCAACTTATGGAAAAGGCTTAATACAGACTGTTATTCCATTGACGGATGGAAGTGCAATAAAATTGACTACAGCACGGTATTTTAGACCATCAGGAGCCCCAATAAATAAATCAGGAATTAGGCCTGACATTGTTGTTCAAAGCAGTGCTAACGCCAGAAGTAATGATGACAATAATTCTATTTATGACGACCTACAGTTGTCTGAAGCCATTAATATAATGAATAATCGTTTGTAGTATAAGTTTTAATAATATGAATTATTATAATGAAAAAATTTTGCCACAGTTGATTCAAAGAGCCTGTTCTTCAAAGCCCGCCTCTAAGCAAAGGGAGAAAGTTATTCCTTATGCGGAGGGCGTGGTGTTAGAAATAGGGGCAGGCTCGGGTTTGAATTTCGCATATTACGACACTTCAAAAGTACAAAAAATTTGGGCCTTAGAACCATCTCTTGGCATGCAAGCGATTGCTAAGAACACACCTGTAAGTAAAATGTTAGATGTTGAATATCTATCATTACTTGCTGAAGATATTCCATTTAAAAAAAATACTATTGATACGATAGTTTGTACTTATGTTCTTTGTACAATTCCAAATGTAGAGCTGGCTCTTAAAAAAATGTATGAAGTACTGAAACCAGAGGGCAAGCTTTTATTTACTGAGCATGGCCTAGCTCCAGATAAGAAGATCAAAGTATTGCAAAATCTGGTTAATCCGATTTGGAAAAGAGTTTCTGGCGGTTGTAATTTAAATCGTAATATCTCCATGTTGTTAAAAGGGGCTGGTTTTTATACAGTAGAAGAGCAAATGTACATACCTGGATTTCGTTTTTATTCATATAATTATTGGGGCAAAGCTGTAAAATCATCAATATGATTAGATGTCTATTTATAATAATTTTAATACAGCTCTCTTTGAATTTAGTTGCTCAAGATTTAGATTTAAAGCAGAGTCTTTCTTGTAAAAATAACTTCGATCCTGTTTGCGGGATGGATGGAAATACCTTTGCAAACGCTTGTTTTGCTGAGGTGGCAGGAATTGAGGTTGCAAATCTTGGCGTGTGTGAAGACCCTTCATTATCATGCCCTACTGATTATAATCCCGTGTGTGGCATAGACCAGAAGACTTATGAAAATGCATGTTTAGCAACTACGGCCGGAGTTGAGATTATCTCTTCTTCAGCATGCGATGGCGATAATGCTTGTAAAAATAACTTCGATCCTGTTTGTGGGATGGATGGCCAGACATATAAAAATAGATGTGAAGCCAATTTAAGTAATATGCTAGTTCAAAGTTCGGGCGCTTGTGATGTTAATTCCTGTCCTGAAATTATTGCTCCAGTTTGTGCGAGCAATGTTACTTATAATAATATGTGTTTAGCAGAAGCAGATGGGCATACTGAATTTCTAGAAGGGGCATGTAACGTTAGGTCTTGCACAGGAATTTATGCCCCTGTTTGCGGCAAAAACAATCAAACTTTTTTAAATGCTTGTGTTGCTGAGCGGGCAGGCATTAATATTATTTATGCTGGTTTGTGTGAAACACAAGGAAATAACTGCTCAAATCAATATGCGCCAGTGTGTGGGATTGACAAGAAAACTTATGACAATCGTTGCTTTCTGGATAATGCTAAAATTCAATTAGCCTATGCGGGTGTTTGCTTGGGCGAAGCTAATCAATCTCAATAGCTATTCAGTGCCTCTCATGCGCTTTTGTAATGGCTTGCTTAATATTAACAATATAATCCCTGCACCTGCTGTGGTCATAACAATATCGAGGTATTGTGATGGAAAGCCAGCAATATTATTAGCATCAAATTCACCAGCAATCCGTCCAGCAATTAAATTACCTAAGGCAGATGCGACAAACCATAAACCCATCATTTGACCAACAAAGCGTTTTGGTGCGAGTTTGGTGGTGGCAGATAATCCAACTGGTGATAGAGCCAGCTCACCGAAGGTATGAAATAAATATGTTAGTAATAGCCAAGTTGGCATTGCTTTTGAACCTGTTGTAATTACTGTGGAAGCGATAACCATCATCAAAAATCCAAGTGCAAGAAATAATAAACCAACTGCAAATTTAGTTGGTGTTGAGGGATTTAAATTTCTTTTGGCAAGCCAGATCCAAAGATAGGCAAATATTGGCGCAAAAATAATAATGAATATAGAGTTGATAGACTGAAACCAAGAAGAATAGAGCGTAATCCAGCTAAATTCCAATTGAGTATAACGAGTTGCAAATAAATTTAAAGAAGAGCCCGCTTGTTCAAATCCTGACCAAAACATAGACGCGCCAATAAAAAGTGCGATGAGAACCCATACACGATCGCGTTCCTCTTTGTTTAAGTTTCCCCAGATTAAAATATATACAAAAAAACTAAACGCGGTAAATAGAATAATATAAGTTGTTACTTCAGATATTTTAACAAAGCTTATTGATTTACTATAAAGTGAAATAAACCATATAAAAAAGCCTATTATTAAAAGAGCACTAATTAGGAGTTTAATTTTTTGCTTCTTATTAATTGGATTTTCGGGCATGCCAGCTTTACCAAGATATATTTTACTTTTATAAAACTGAATCACACCAAATAGCATACCAATTCCAGCAGCACCAAAACCATAATGCCAGCCGTAATTATCATTTTGAGCCAAAGCACCACAAATTATTGGGCCGAGCATTCCACCAATATTGATTCCCATATAAAAAATTGAAAATCCTGCATCCCTTTTGGGATCTCCTTCGCTATAAAGAGCCCCAAGAACGGCACTAATATTTGGTTTTAACAGGCCCGTCCCAATAATTACTAATAGCAGTCCAATAAAGAAAGTTTGAACCGTTGGAATCGCTAAAATAAAATGCCCGCACATAATAACGAAGCCACCAGCTAATATTGCAGATTGAGCGCCAATTACCCGATCTGCGATCCAGCCACCTGGTAATGCAACTAAATAAACAAAGGCAGTATAGATACCATATATCGCGGTCGCATCAGTATCAGTAAGCCCCATGCCACCATCAATGACCTGATCAGTCATGAATAATACCAATAGAGCGCGCATTCCGTAATAGCTCATCCGTTCCCACATCTCAGTAAAAAAGAGGGTTATCAGGCCTTTTGGATGACCAAAAAAAGTATTATTCATCATCGGATTTTTTGTTAACAAAAACTTTGGACATGATAATGCCAAGCTCAAATAGAAGATATACCGGGACAGCTAGCAAGGTTTGACTGATTACATCTGGCGGTGTTAAAAACATGCCTGCAATAAAAGCCATTAAAAAAACATAAGGTCGAGCTTTTGCTAGTTTTTCTGTATTTGTTAACCCCGCCCAAACAATTAAAACAGTTGCAACGGGCACCTCAAAGGCGATACCAAAAGCGAAAACAATCGTTGTAATGAAATCTAAGAATTGAGTGATATCAGTTTGCATCTCTACTCCAGCAGGAGCTATCGAGACAAAAAAACCAAACATAAGTGGAAAAACAACAAAATAAGCAAAAGCAATGCCACAGTAGAATAATAGTATGCTAGTCATTAGCAAGGGAATAGCAAAGCGCTTTTCTTTTTTATACAAACCCGGGGCTATAAAATTCCAAATTTGAAATAATACTATTGGCATCACAATAAATAGCGCAGTAAAAAAAGTTAGCTTGAATGGCGTTAGTAAAGGAGAGGCTACAGCAGTAGCAATCATTGCATTTCCTGGCAGGACTGAGCGTAATGGCTCGGAAACTAATGTGAAAATGTCGCCAGAAAAAGGCAACAAAGCAATAAAAACAATGACGACAGCTATGGCTATTACTAAAAGCCTGCTTCTCAATTCAACAAGATGAGATAGTAGGGTGCCTTCTGCTAATTCTTCCTCTTTATTTTCTTCCATGACAATAGAATCTATTTATTCAGTGCTTTCTTGTTTGTTATCGCTATCATCGGAATTTGGAATTACTGGCTCTGGAGGCCTTTCATTCATATCTGAATTAGTATTAACAAATTGTGGCCTTGTTACATCATCTATAGGCGCTTCAATAGATTTTTGTTCAAGGGGATTGTTTAATTCTATCTCTTCTTCTAATTGCCTGCGCATGACTCGGGTCATGCGTTTTGCTTGACCGATCCATTCGCCTAGTTGATTAGCAACTTGCGGCAATCTTTTTGGACCTAAAACAATCAGGCCAATAAGAGAGAGAATGATTAATTCCCAAAAACCAATACCAGACATAATTAACCTTTTATTGCGTTATGAATGGTTTGTTTCTTCGTCGTTTTGATTTGATTGTGGCGAAGAAAAATCTGTAATTTCTTTGGCTTCATCATTTTCTGGTTCTTTATCAGCTTCACTTACAGCAGTGCGAAAGCCTTTAACAGCACTTCCTAGATCTGAACCAAGCGTGCGTAAACGCTTAGTGCCGAATATAGCTAAAACAATAGCCAGAACAATCAATAGTTGAAATGGACCGATGTTTGATAACATCTTTGTTACTCCTAATTTACATGAATATTAATATTACAAAATTAAGTATAGCAATATATTTGGATGAATGGACATACCGAACATTACAATAAAACTTTAAATAATATGATTTACATAATGTAATGAATTACTTAACCTCTAACCAAAAAGTAGCAGGGCCATCATTGACTAGCTGTATTTGCATCTTAGCGCCAAATACACCTGTTTTAATATTTGTATTTGTGTGATTAAGTTGCTCGATAAATTGATTAAATAATTCCTGACCTACCTCCGGTTTTGCAGCTCCAGAGAAGCTTGGCCTATTCCCTGAGTTTGTATTTGCAGCAAGGGTAAATTGAGGAACAACCAGAATATCAAAATTTTTATCAATAACACTCATATTCATTAAGCCTTTGTTATCAGAAAAAATTCGATAATTAAGAATTCGCTCAGCCAATCTAGGAGATTGTTCATAGCCATCCTGCTTAGTAAACGCAATAAACACCAGAAGACCTTCGTCTATATTTGCGGTAACTGATCCATCAATCTTAACTGAGGCGCTTTTTACCCTTTGAAGTAACGCAATCACAATATTCTCCATTGTTTGTCAACATTTAGGGCTATATTTTGTGCTTTTCAGCCTAATGACACAAATATTAATAATAATCATATCAAATACATATAAATTACTTGAATTAATATTTAGACAATATTTACCACTTTATAATTTATTTATATAAAGTGGTAAATATATACTGATTTATGATTTTAAATAACGATATGTGGTAAATAATATAATTTCAAAGATTTAAGTTGCACTTATCCTTTTAGTGATTAAACTCATTAACTCTAATTTATTTTGGTGGTTATTGATGAAAAGAAGAGAATTTGTAACTGGAGCAGCATTACTGGCGGGTTTAAGCGCTTGCGCACAAGAAGAATTGGAGCAGGCTAATAGTAGCTCTGGATCCACTGAAAAATTTGAATGGAACATGGCAACATCCTGGCCGCCGCATCTTCCAGGGCTTGGTGTGGGCGCTGATAACTTGGCTAAAAATATAGAAATAGCCAGTAATGGTAGATTAAAGATTAAAGTCTATGCTGGTGGAGAATTGGTGCCACCACTTGAAGTATTTGACGCCGTGAGCCAAGGAACGGTTCATATGGGCCATGATTCATCTTACTATCACCGTGGGAAAATCCCATCTGCGCCCTATTTTACAACTGTTCCATTCGGATTGAATGTCAATGAAATGAATGCATGGTTATATTTTGGTGGTGGCTTGGAACTTTGGCAGAAAGCGTATATGCCGTTTAATATTCTTCCTTTCCCCGTAGGTAATACGGGCGTTCAGATGTTAGGCTGGTTCAATAAAGAAATTAATCATATTAATGATATAAATGGCCTTAAAATAAGAATGCCGGGACTTGGTGGTGAGATTATGCAAAGGGCTGGTGCTGTTCAGGTAACTATGGCTGGTTCTGAGATATTTACATCGCTGCAAACGGGCGCCATTGATGCTGCTGAATGGGTGGGCCCATACAATGATGTGTCACTAGGATTACACAAAGCCGCTAAATATTATTATTATCCTGGGTTTCATGAGCCAGGCCCAAATATTGAATGCATTATTAATAAGGATGCGTGGGAAACACTGCCGCCAGATCTACAGGCAATTGTTAAAATTGCATGTCAAAGTTCAAATCTACAAATGACTTCAGAATATATGTGGGGCAATGCTGTTGCGTTAGAACAGTTAAAAGCTGATCAAAATATAAAATTAAATCAAATACCACAGGCTGTATTTGATCAACTTAGAGAACATGCGAGGGCAGCCATTAACGATTTAATCAATGATGATGCTTTGTCTAAGAAGATTCAGGATTCTATGTCTAGCTTCATTAATATATCATCCTCAAACCAAGAAATAACAGAGCTTGCTTATCTAAAAATGAGAATCAATTCTAGTGCATTATAATTTTTGAAATGGAAGTGTATCCATTTTCATTCTTGGATGATGAATATTGAACTAACTAATTATATATATAATTAGGTAACCAAGTTACAAGAGCTGGGAATATCGAGAGAATAATCAGCATTAATATCTGAATAGCAACAAATGGCATGACCCCACGGTAAATTTGCTGTGTCTTGATAGACTCAGGCGCAACTCCTCTGAGATAAAAAAGGGCAAAACCAAATGGAGGAGTTAAAAAAGATGTTTGTAAGTTTATGGCGATCATTATTCCTAACCAAATAGGATCTATATCCATCATTAAAAGAATTGGAGCAATAATTGGCACAACGACAAAAGTGATTTCTATAAAATCTAAGACAAAGCCAAGCAGGAAAATAGCTGCCATCACCACTAAAATAGCAAAGAATTTATCACCAGGAAGGTTTAATAAGAATTCTCGAATAATTTCGTCACCGCCAAAACCTCTGAAAACCAGAGAAAATATTGAAGCACCAATTAATATGAAAAATATCATACTTGAAATCTTAACTGTTGATTGCATCACTTCCGTCAATTTAAAATAAGTTAAAGTTCCTTTCATAGAAGAAATTATTAACGCTCCAGAGGCACCAATTCCAGCAGCTTCAGTCGGTGTTGCAAAGCCTAATAATATAGAACCAAGTACTGAGAAAATAAGAAAAAGAGGAGCAAACAATGAAGTAAGCATCTTCTTAATATTTTGATTTGTTGGTTTTTGTTGTGGCTTATGCGGCACCATATTGGGCTTAAATATTCCTACTACTGATATATAGAGAAGATAAAGCACGACTAAACAAATTCCTGGTAAAAGAGCACCAGCAAATAAATCACCCACAGAAACTGTTCGTGGGGCAAAATTACCCTGAGTTAGTTGAGCGTATTGATAAGAGGATGATATGACGTCTCCGAGCATAACAAGTACGATTGATGGCGGAATAATTTGACCCAGTGTTCCAGCGGCACAAATTGTGCCTGTGGATATTTCTGCTGAGTAACCTTTATTAAGCATTGTCGGTAGTGCAAGTAAGCCCATAGTTACAACAGTAGCGCCAACGATTCCTGTGCTTGCCGCAAGCAGCATGCCAATCATTGTGACAGCGATACCTAAGCTTCCTTTAAATCGCCAAAATAGATTTGATAAGCTATCAAGCAGATCTTCGGCGATATGAGATTTTTCCAATGTAATGCCCATGAATATGAACAATGGTACGGCCAGCAAAGTGGTATTGGTCATGATTCCATAGATTCTATTGGGAAGTCCTGTCAAAAAAGCCTGCTCAAAAGAACCACTAGCTATTCCAATGAAAGAAAAGATTAATGATGTTCCAGCCAATGAAAATGCAACGGGATAACCCAGAAGTAATATCAAGATTATGCTAATAAATAATAATATAGCCATCCATTCCATTAACTTGCCTCTCTTATTTTTGTAAATTCTTTACATAATATCGATATGATTTGGAAAATAATGAGTAATGGCATAATTAATAACATGCTTTTCAAAAGTGGAATAGCTGGATATAGAAGGCCGCCAGCATCTCTGGAAATTTCTTTTACCAACCAAGAAGAAGATACAAAATCACCAGTCACTATCAGTAAGAAGATACAAACCGGTAGGGCAAAAAAAATAGCTCCAATGATATTTACCCAGGATTTTTGTTTAGGTGAAAATGATCTGTAGAAAATATCCACACGAACGTGCTCATCTAATTTGAGCGTGTAGGCGGCACCCAACAAAAAGATTGCGCTGTGCATCCAAACTAAAGATTCTTGCATCCAGATTGAGCCAATATTAAATACATATCTTAATATTACGATCAAAAAAGTTATTACCGTCATAATGAGAGTTAGCCAAGACACTGCATTACCAATAACTTTGATAGCATGATCAATTGCTTTCGAGATTAAATTTATTAGATTCATGACATGAAAGCTGGGGCTGTTTAATGGCGCCAAAAAGTTGGCGTAAATAATACAAGCAATGTGAAGATTTCAAGTCTTCCTAATAACATGCCAATAATAGCAATCCATTTTGCTACTGCGGGCATTAACATAAAACCATTAGCTACCTCTCCAAGACCAGGGCCTAGGTTATTAAGAGTAGCTGCAACGGCAGAAAAAGCTGTAACTTGATCTAGACCTGCCATCATCATGGCAATCATCATTAATGCGAAAATTATAAAATATATTGAAAAGAATCCCCAAACAGCATCAACAACACGATATGAGATAGCATTATTTCCTAGCTTAACTGGTATTTCAGCATTAGGATGAACTAGGCGTTGAATTTCACGTACGCCTTGCTTATAGATAAGTAAGAATCTTATAACCTTAATTCCGCCTGCTGTTGAGCCAGCCGATCCCCCTATAAAGCTTGCCAGTATGAGGACAACCGGAATTGCACCAGGCCAGCTAGCAAATTCTGAAGTAGTAAATCCTGTGGTTGTCGTAATTGAGACAGCTTGGAATAAACCAGTGATTATAAAATTATTGTCTAAAAAGTTACTAAAGAACAATGTCAAAATAACAAATACTGAAATAGCTAATAATATTTTCGTATACGCTTTGAATTCTTGATCATTTAGGTAATGCGTAAGACTTTTATTTCGCCAAGAAAAGAAATGCAATGAAAAATTCGCCCCTGCTATGAACATAAAAAAGATAGCGATTAGATCAATTTTCGAACTATTAAAGTAACCAATACTTTGATCATGCGTGGAGAAGCCACCAATGGCAATCGTCGAAAAAGCATGCGATAGAGCATCAAAAAAGTTCATGCCTGCGAAATAATAACTAGCCGAACACAATATAGTAAGAGTTAAGTACACATACCATAATGCTTTTGCAGTTTCAGTGATTCTGGGAGTAAGCTTATTATCTTTTATTGGTCCGGGAGCCTCAGCTCTATATAACTGCATTCCACCCACCCCTAGCATGGGCAAGACAGCGACCGCTAAAACAATAATTCCCATTCCACCCAACCATTGTAATTGTTGTCGATAAAATAGTATTGATTTTGGTAGTAAATCAAGGCCACTAATGACTGTTGCGCCAGTAGTTGTTAGGCCCGAAATTGATTCAAAAATAGCATCAGTTAGAGACATAACGGGAAGGCTTGCGAGATACAATGGAGCAGCGCCGAAGATGCCTAATACGACCCAAAATAATGCCACAACAATGAATCCATCCCTTAACCTGAGGTCATTTCCTGACTGCCGAGTCGGCAGCCAAATCAATAACCCAGAAAAAAAAGTAATTAAGAAGCTGATTAAGAAAGGAGCCCAGTTATTTTCATTATAAATAACACTAAAAATGACTGGCGTTAGCATGGTAATGCTAAACATCATTAATAATAGTCCAACTATGCGCTGTATTACTGACCACTTCATTTTTTCATTATCTTATTTATTTTTAAGTTAAATCTTTTGCAAATAATTTTTCTAAATGAATGATATTTCTTCTGTCAGTCAAAAATAGAATAACATGATCATCTTGCTCAATAATCGTATCATGATGCGCCATGATGACCTCTTGTTCTCTCACTATGGTTACAATATTACAACCATGAGGTAGATTGATATCTTCAATTTTTTTACCAACCACGAGCGAAGTTTCATTAGTGCCATGAGCAACTGCTTCGATAGCTTCCGCTGCACCTCTTCTCAAGGAATGAACTTTAACTACATCACCTCCACGCACATAGGCCAAAAGTGATCCGATAGTAATTTGTTTGGGTGATACAGCAATATCAATGGTTCCAGCTTCAACCAAGTCAGCATAAGTAGGTCGACTAATCAAAGCCATTACTTTACTGGCCCCCATTCTTTTTGCCAACATAGCTGATAATATATTTGCTTCTTCTGCATTGGTTAATGAGCAGAAAATATCTACATCATCAATATTTTCCTCAAGTAGTAATTCTTCATCTGCTGCATCACCGACTAAAACAATAGCTTTATTGAGCTGTTCTGAAATAATTTTGGCTCTTTCTGGATTATGCTCAATAATTTTTACATGATTTGTATTTTCAAGCGCCAGAGCAAGTCGCAGTCCAATATGACCGCCACCTGCAATGAGAACCCGCCTAACAGGACTATCAATTTTTCGCATTTCGCTCATGAAGGTGCGAATATCTTTTTTCGCAGCAATAAAAAAAACCTCATCACCAGAACGTATGATGGTATCTCCTTCAGGTTCTAGTGATTGTCCATTTCGATAGATAGCTGCAATTCTTCCTTCCGTATCTGGAATATGCTCTTTAAGTGCGGATATTTTTTGACCTACCAAAGAACCATCTTTGTTTACTTTTGCGGCAACTAATCTTACCTCACCATTTGCAAATTTAAGTACTTGTAATGCACCTGGGTATTGAATCAATTGTTCAATATGTTCGCAAACCAGTTGTTCCGGACTTAAGCATACGTCCACTGGAATTGCCTCTTGATTAAATAGGCCTTCTGTATGCAAATAAGAGCCAGATCTAATACGCGCGATTTTAGTTTCGATATTAAAGATGGTTGATGCGATTTGACAAGCCAGCATATTTGTCTCATCAGAATCTGTCAGAGCAATTACAATGTCGGTATCATCGGCACCAGCCCTTTTTAGGACATCTGGATGAGAGGCATGCCCAGAAATTGTTCTAATATCAAGACGGTCTTGCAGTTCACGTAAAACCTCAGTTTTAGAGTCGACGACAGTAACATCATTACTTTCTTCGCGTGAGAGTTGCTCTGCGGCCGATGACCCCACTTGTCCTGCACCTAGAATGAGTATCTTCATATTATTTTCCAGATAGTTTTTTGAAAAATAAATTACACATTATCTATAAAATTTACTTAAGCTCAAGGTTAGCATAACTCAGAACTAACCACTTCGTTCCAACATTTTCAAAATTTACCTGTACGCGAGCATGGACCCCTTGGCCTTCATAAGCAAGAATTATTCCTGGCCCAAATTTTTTATGATGCGCCCTTTGCCCTAACTGAACTGGTAATTTAGCTTCTGAAGCAGGGGTTTTTTTTGTTTGGTGAATATGTGACTGATAGTGACCAGTTGCTTTTTGCCTAATTTCATCTTTTAGTTCGGATGGTATTTCAGCCATAAATCGTGAGGGCGGTGCATGATTATCTTGCCCATGCAATCTCCGCTGTTCTGCAAAGGTTAAATATAGTGTTTGCTCCGCACGAGTAATTCCCACATAGCATAGTCTACGTTCTTCCTGGAGAGTTTTGGAATCTAAGATATTTCTTTGGTGAGGAAACAGCCCATCTTCCATCCCACACATAAATACCAATGGAAATTCTAACCCCTTAGCTGAATGCATGGTCATTAGCTGGACACAATCCTCCCAGGCACCAGCTTGCTCTTCACCAGATTCTAGAGCCGCGTGAGCGAGAAATGCATCCAACATTGTCATGTCATCCTCATGATCAACATCAAAACTTTTTGCCGCAGTAACCAATTCTTCTAAATTTTCTATCCTAGTTAATCCGCGCTCACCTTTTTCCTTTTGATATAAGTCTATCAATTCACTCAGATTAATAAGATGATCTATTTTATCGTGTATCTCTAGAGTTTCAGTCTCTCTATCCATTCTATTTATTAATGAAATAAAATGATTTATTTTGTTATATTTTGTTCCAGTAGGATCATTTTTAGCAAGAAAACAAGCTGCCTTCCAAAGAGAAAGATTATTATCTTTTGCGCACTTTCGAATATTATCTAATGCTTTTGCACCAATACCTCGTGTAGGTTTATTAATTATCCTTTCAAAGGATGCATCATCATTTTTGTGTGATACTAATCTCAAATAAGCAAGAGCATCTTTAATTTCTGAGCGCTCAAAAAATCTCAATCCGCCATATATTCTATATGGCATAGAGGCACTAATTAAAGCTTCTTCTAGTGCTCTTGATTGCGCATTAGAACGATAAATAATAGCTACTTCGGTACGTTTATTACCTTGTTTTTCCCAATCTGAAATGCGATTTACTATAAAATTTGCTTCATCTCTCTCATTAAAAGCTGCATAAATTTTAATTAATTCGCCCTGCTCACCGTCTGTCCAAAGCTCTTTTGGTATCCTATCTTCATTTTTGGTGATAATAGCATTAGCTGCTTTAAGAATATTGGCTGTGGAGCGATAATTTTGTTCTAGAGTAATTATTTTAGTGGCTGGAAAATCTTTCTGAAATTGAGCTATATGCTCAACCTTCGCTCCACGCCATCTATAGATAGATTGGTCTTCATCACCCACAGCAAATAATGTACTTTTAACTCCTGTTAACAATCTTAATAATGCATATTGGATTGAATTTGTGTCTTGAAATTCATCAACCAAAAGATGTTTAAATGTACTATGATATTTTTCCAAAAGTAGCGGATTATCTCTAAATAGTTCATATGTACTTAGCAATAATTCAGCAAAATCGACCAAGCTTCCTTGGTTACATATATCTTGATATTGTTGATATAACTTAATCATATGAATTAAATCCACATCGTTTTTATTATCAATTTGATCCGCGCGCAACCCCTCATCTTTTTGTTTATTTATAAAATACTGTATCTCTTTTGGGTTATGACGATCATCATCCAAGCCAAGGCTTTTTATTAATCTTTTTATAATTCTCAGCTGATCGTCTGAATCAATTATTTGAAAGCTTTGCTCTAACCCAGCTTCTGTTGCATGCCTTCTTAAGAAACGATGTGCAATCCCATGAAACGTTCCAATCCAAAGATTATTAACTGGGATATTTAATAATTCTTCAATACGATGCCGCATTTCTTTTGCTGCTTTGTTCGTAAATGTAACGGCCAAAAGATTATGTGGGGATATATTTTCTACATCAATTAGCCATGCAATACGATGAGTTAAAACTCTTGTTTTACCGCTTCCCGCGCCCGCAATTACAAGCATGGGTTCGGCAGGCCCAGTTACTGCTTTACGCTGGGGCTCATTTAATGAGTCAAGTATTGGTGTTACATCCATTTATATTAAAAGGTCATTTAATCTTAATGGAATGTAATGATCGACAAGTAATGCGGTGAATAGAATAGTCAGATAGTGAATTGAAAAACGAAAGACTCGCATAGGTAATTCTACACTATCATCTTTTTTTAATTTAATGGCATACCATAAAAATGCAATGCCACTGGTGATGGCGGTGAACAAATAGATGATTCCACTCATTCCAGTCTGATAGGGTAATATGGTTATTCCAACTAACAATATCGTATAATTCAATATAAAAAGACGAGTAAATGCATTTCCATGCGTTACTGGAAGCATTGGGATATTGGCTTTTTCGTAGTCTTCTTTTTTTGCAATAGCAAGGGCCCAAAAATGTGGCGGGGTCCAAAGAAAAATAATCAAAAACAATATTAATGCATCACTGTGAACTTCGCCAGTTACCGCTGTCCACCCTAAAACTGGTGGTGCTGCACCAGCTGCACCTCCAATTACGATATTTTGAGGAGTGGCTCTTTTTAAATAAACAGTATAGATAATTGCGTAACCTATTAGGGAGAGAAACGTTAAAATTGCAGTTAATGTATTTATTAAAAAGAAGAGCAAGAACATGGATATAACGCATAAGACCAATGAAAAGAGTAAAGCTTTTTTCTGTGAGATTTTGCCTTGAGGTAATGGGCGATTCTTAGTTCTGGACATTCTTTCATCAATTTGAGCATCGAGCACATGATTGATTACTGCTGCTGAGGATGCGCTCAGGCCGATACCAAGCGCACCAAATAATATTATGTTAATAGAGGGCAGTGATTCAGTGGCAAGAAACATGCCGACAATGCCGCAGAACACAATAAGAATAACAACTTTAGGCTTTGTTAGCTCATAATAATCCTGCCAAGTTGCTTGAGAGTAGCTTTGCAATTTTTTTACCTTAAAAATTTTTAATTGATGGAATATCTAAGTAAATTATAACATCAAAATATGTTTGACTTTGATTTAGTAGATTAATTATTTTTATTAAGTAATGTTCTTTTTAATTTTATTATCAAGAATATTATTACACCAAAACACATCAAGAACCATTGAACTGAATAGCCGTAATTGGTTGCAGAAGTAGATACTCGTGGTTCCCAATTTCTAGTGAAACCATTCTTCTCATCTGGATCAAGTAATAATATGTAAGGCAATGTTTCACGCTCAAGTTGATCTTGTATTTCTTCGATGCTGGGATATATGCCAATATTCGGCCATGTTGTAATTTCATTAAATGCCTCACCATCACGGATCCCCACTTTAGGTAAAGAACCTGATCGCCCTTTTATATTTATAATGGAGCTATCAATTTTAATATTAGGAAAGTCATTTTCTTTTTTGATCCATCCCCTATTTACCAGCAGCAGTGGCAGGTTTTTATTTATTTCAAAGGGGGTAATAATCATTTGTCCTAATTGGCCATCTCTAATTATATTATCAATTATAATTTGCCTATCTTTATCAAAGGCTCCAGATGCCTGTATTCTTGTGTAAGTAGCCATATCAGTTCGATCTTTTATGTTGATATGATTCTCACCGGTTATATAAGCTTCCTGTAAAGCATCTTTTTCTTTTGCCCGATCAAGCTGCCAAAAACCTAATGATGCAAATGAATAGATCAATATGATGAAAAATATATAAGGAGTAGCTGCGTAAAAAATTGGTCTTAATTTATTCATGAGCGATTTTTCTTTTTTAGGTTAATAATTTGTGAGATATCGACCTTATATTCATTTGGATTAGAGTTTAAATTATTTCCCCAAGCGTGACCATATATAAGCTCTAATTCAATCGCCATTTGACCATCTTTTACTGTATTATTCAGTTCATTTTCAAGCTCAATGAAGGCCGTCTTGCCAGTTAAAGAAGGGCGCCTCTCAGCAAGACAATTTCTTGCTCCGATTGAGCTAATATCCTGCATCATTGATTCTAGTGTTGAATAGTTTAAAGTAAGCTTTTCAGTATCTAGGACCGGATCACTGAGACCAGATTGAAGCATATTATCTCCGATAATATGCATATCAATAAAGTGATTTACATGATTGAAATTATCAATCTTGGACCAGATTGAATTAAAAATTTGAAAGCTATCTGGCCCGAGTGTTGAGAAAATAAATAGACCGTCTTTTTTTAATATTCTACTTACCTCTGAAAAAAAATGATTTGTGTTATCAATCCAGGGCATCAATAAATTGGCAAATATTAAATCCATAGAATTATTGACAAATGGCAAAGCATTTGCGGATGCTTGAACTTCTCTAATGCGACTTATAATAGAACGTTTTTTTCTTGATTCTATAAGTCTTGATTGAGATAAATCTACACTCATTATTTCGCATTTTTTAAAACGCTTAGATAGATACCTCGAACTCGAACCAAGGGCAGATCCTAAATCAAGGCCAATTTTAGGACTTAAATTCATAGGTTTCATTTTTTCTATCAAATCGTTTCTGCAGTGCCTATGAATGAAGTCATATTCAGAGAAAGATGTCGCTGTAGCATCGGCTCTTCGCATTACATCTTTGGTATTAATTTTGTGGGTCATTATTTTTACGTGTTGTAATTCAAAAAGATGCCAATAAAAACTATCATACCAATGTAATGATTGTGCTTAAATGCATGAAAACAAGATTTTCTATCCCTGCCTCTGGATATCCATTGGTGATAAAACATTAAAAATAATGAAGCTACTATGGATAAGTAAACCCATATACCTAAATTGGCAATTTTAGCCATTAAGAACAACTGAAATATCATCAATATTTGAAAAACTCCAATGAATAATAAATCATTTTCACCGAATAATATTGCAGTTGATTTAATCTTGAGATTTATATCATCATCACGATCAACCATGGCATAGAAGGTATCGTAAATTAATGCCCAAAAAATCGCGATTGAAAAAATTAACCATCCAAGCAACGGGACAGTTCCAGTTTGAGCTGCAAATGCCATAGGGACCCCCCAACCAAATGCAAGACCAAGAATGAGTTGAGGGGCAGACAATATTCTCTTCACAAATGGATATATGGCAGTTATGCAGGCCCCAATTAAAGCAAGAATTTGGGTTTGTCTATTTAGAAAAAAAATCAACAAAAATGCTAAAGACATTAATATGAAAAAAAGAATGAGCGCTTCCTTTTCGCTGACTTTTCCAGAGGCAATGGGTCTTTCTTTAGTTCTTTTGACGTGGGGGTCAATTTCTCTGTCGGCGAAATCATTAAGAACACAACCGGCTGAACGCATAATTACAACACCCAGCATAAATATTACTAGAATTTTTATTGATACGTCACCGTTACTGGCAAGCCAGAGTGACCAAAGCATTGGCCACATTAAAAGCCATATACCAATGGGCTTATCTAGCCTCATTAATAGAAATAAATAAGTTAGCTTTTTTGTTACTTTTGAGCTCATGGATTAAGACTACACTTTACCGTAATCATGTTCACTGTTTGACCATCTAATTACCATTTTTTTTGTTTCCTTGGGAAAATTATTCATCATGTTGTCAGCTATTTTTTGTACTTTTGGTAATAAGTGAGCATCTCTCACTAGATCTGCAATGCGATATTGCGGTAATCCTGTTTGTTTTGTTCCAAGTAATTCTCCAGGACCACGTAATTCCATATCTTTTTGCGCTATCTTAAAGCCATCATTAGTTTCACGTATAACTGATAATCTTTCATGTGCTATTGCACTAAGGGGTTTTTTGTAAAGCAATATACAATAACTTTGTTTGTTGCCACGACCAACCCGACCTCTCAATTGATGAAGTTGTGAGAGCCCCATTCTTTCTGCATTTTCTATGATCATTAAACTTGCATTTGGAACATCCACGCCTACTTCAATTACTGTAGTTGCGACCAGAAGTTTAATATGAGCGTCCTTAAATAATCGCATCATATTTTCTTTTTCAGTATTTTTTTGTCGTCCATGGATTAAACCAACAGATAAAGGCTTAAGGATGTCTTTTAAATGGTCGTATCGATCTGTTGCAGCATCCGCTTTTATTGTTTCAGATTCTTCAATTAATGGACAAACCCAATATGCTTGCTCACCATTGATGCACGCATTCTTTACTCTATCGATAACAGATTTTCTTTTATCATTGGGTATAACTATTGTTTCGATGGATTTTCTTCCGACAGGAAGCTTATCGATTATTGATGAATCAAGGTCTGCGTAGGCCGCCATTGCCAGTGTTCTGGGTATTGGAGTTGCTGTCATAATTAGTTGATGAGGTTGTTTTTTTAATGCCTCACCTTTCTTTCGTAGCGCAACTCGTTGGTTAACCCCGAAGCGATGTTGTTCATCAATTACTATTAAGGATAAGTTTTTGAATACTACTCCATCCTGAAACAGGGCGTGTGTCCCAATAATCAAATCAATTTTACCATTTTCAATTTGAGATAAGATTTCTGTTCGGATTGTTTTTTTTTGTCCGCCAGTAAGCTTTATTACATTAATTTTTAATGGGCCAAACCAGTTAAGAAAAGATTCCATATGCTGCTCAGCGAGCAACTCTGTTGGAGCCATAATAGCTGCCTGAGTTTTATTGGAAATTGCTTTTAAACATGCGATTGCTGCAACAATAGTTTTTCCTGAACCTACATCTCCTTGAAGCATTCGCATCATTGGACGTTTTTTGTCCAAATCATTTAAGATTTCTTTATAGGCTTTTTTCTGAGCCGGAGTTAGATTGAATTTTAACGACTGTATAAAATCAATTACTTTATTGTTTCCATCTTTGAGTGCTGTTGCTGTTGTGTTTTGTGCTAGTAATTTTAATTTTCTCAAGCGAATATAGTTTGCCAACAGCTCTTCAAAAGATAATCTTTCTCTGCATTTAACTAATGTGTCTTCAGTATTCGACCAATCTATTTGTGGCGGAGGTTGGTGTAGGTTTATCAAGGCATTTTCTAAATTCGGAAGTTTCAAATCATTAAGAATTTTCTTAGGAAAGAGCTCTTGAGGCTTTGAAGTTTTCATTACGTTTAATGCCTGCCTAATCAGATTCTTCAATCTGCCTGTTTGAATCCCGTCAATTGTCGAATAAATAGGTGTAAGAGTTTCGTCACCTTTAAGCTCTTTTTTTGAATTAATAAAGCGATATTCAGGATGAATCATTTCGGTTCTCTTGCTATCTGTTCTAATAGTTCCATAGCAGATAACATGAGAATTATTTTTAAATTGCTGGAATTGAGAATTAGAAAAATAAAAAAATCGTAATTTAAGTTTCTTTGTTTCATCTTCGATAGTTATCGATAAACTGCGGCGACCATAAAAAAGAATTTTACTATCGGTGATTCTTCCAGCGATTAAAGCGCGTTCGTTATGTGGGGCATCTGCAATTGGATATAACTTGGTTCGATCTTCATAACGATAGGGGAGCAGAAATAATAAATCTTCAATGAGATTAACGCCGCAGGCATTTAATTTTTTTTTAAGGGCTGGGCCTACTCCTTTTAGAGTCTCTATTTCTGAATTAAGCGTAAGCATTATCTTGTTGGAGTAAAAAATTACTTCTTAATTGCTAAAATTGCCTCAACTTCAATATCAACCTCTTTAGGTAATGATGCTACACCAATAGCCGCTCTTGCAGGGTATGGTTCCTGAAAATATTGAGCCATTACTTCGTTTACTTCTGCGAAATTTCCGAGGTCTGTGAGAAAAATACTTACTTTGATTGCATCATCTAAAGAGCCACCAGCAGCTTTTGCTATATTGCTAAGATTCTTAAATACTCTGTGAGCTCTGTTTTTGAAGTTGCCATCTACTATATTCATAGTTTCTGGATCTAATGGAATTTGGCCCGATATAAATGTTAAATTTTCAATTGATACAGCCTGACTATATGTTCCGATAGCTTTAGGCGCTGTATCGGTATGTATTATTTTTTTCATATTCATGACTCCAAGTTTTACATTATGTTTTATCTCTAGATATGCGATGAACATTGTTCATATTACGTATATTTCTAATGATTTGCGCTAGATGAATCCTATTCTTTACACTCAAAATAAATACTAATTCTGAGTAGTCTTCATGACTTGCTACTGTGACTGACTCAATATTTGAATCTGAATCTGCAATAGTGCTTGCTACTTCAGCTAGAACACCAGTTTTATTCTCAGTTTCAACATGAATTTGACTCGAAAACTCACGGTTTATATTTTCTTGCCAACTTACGGATAGCCATTTTTTCGGGTGCTTGCGAAAGTTTTTTAAATTACGACAACTATTTTCATGAATTACAACACCTCTGCCAGAGCTCATATAGCCCATGACATTATCACCAGGAATTGGATAACAACAATGACCGTAAGACACAATCATACCTTCTGTTCCTTCAATCGCTAGGTTGGTTTTTGTTAGTTTTGCATTTATATCTATATGCACAGCAAGATGCCTTGCTGTTAATGGTGCGAGTCGGTCACCTAGGCCAATTTGTTGGTAAAGATCATGGAGATTTTTAACGCCCAGCTCTTTGAATGTTTCAATTTGACGTTTTTTGCCGATTTTACGAAGCGAGGTTCCTAGATCTGTTAGTGCTGAATTAAGTAATTTCTTGCCCAGTTCATAAGCGTCACTTTTACGAATCGTTTTTAGATAAGCTTGCACATTTGATAGCGCTTTTGCTGTGATCGCATAATTAATCCAATTGGGATTTGGTCTAGCATCCTTATCGGTAATAATATTGACCGTTTGACCATTTTCTATAACTGTTTTGAGTGGCACTAGTGACCTATCAACCTCCGCTTCGATACATTGATTGCCCACATCAGTATGCACCGCGTAAGCAAAATCTATAATTGTTGCACCTTTAGGAAGTGGCATAATATCTCCCTTTGGGGTAAAAACATAAATCTTGTCTGGAAACAAATCGACTTTTACATTTTCTAAAAACTCAGCTGAGCTGGAGCTTTGCTCAATCTCTCCAATATTTTCTAACCACTTTCTGGTTCTATTATTAGTTATTGATGGGCTCTTGTCTGTGGCTTTGTATTGCCAATGCGCTGCTACACCAGATTGTGCCACACGATTCATTTCGGAAGTTCTAATTTGAATTTCAAGTGGAAGACCATTCGGCCCAAAGAGTGTCGTATGAAGTGACTGGTATCCATTAATTCTGGGGATGGCTATATAATCTTTGAAGCGTCCTGGCATAGGCTTATATAAGCCATGAACTAAACCGAGTAATTTATAACAATTATTAACATCATCAACAATTATTCTAAACCCATAAACATCAGCAACATCTCCTAGCGGGCGTTGTTTAAGCTTCATTTTCTTGTAAATACTATATAGCTGTTTTTCCCTACCAATAACTTCACCTTCAATTGCTTCTTCTTTCATCACTTTCAAGATTCTTGAAGAGATTTTCCTAACTATGCGTTTTTGTCCACCTTTACTTTTTTTGAGCGCTTTATTGATCACCCGATAGCGATAAGGAAAAAGATTTTGTAAACCAAGATCCTCCAACTCATTTTTAATTGTATTGATTCCCAGGCGATTAGCTATGGGCGCATATATATCCAACGTTTCTTTCGCTTTAACTTTTCTTTTCCTTTCGGGTAAATATTTAAGAGTCCGCATATTATGAAGACGATCAGTAAGCTTTATTAAGATAACGCGGATATCCTGAACCATCGCTAATATCATTTTTCTAAGAGTCTCAGCTTGGGCTTCAGCATGACTGTTAAATTTAATCTGATCTAACTTGCTGACACTATCGACTAGCGATGCTATTTCTGGATTAAAAGAATGCTCTAAGTCAGTTAAATTAATTTCTGTATCTTCAACAACATCATGCAGGAGGGCAGCACAAATAGTTTGGCCGTCCATTCTCATTTCTGCCAAAATTTGGGCTACAGATAGTGGGTGACAGATATAAGGTTCACCACTTTTTCGGCTTTGTTCTTTGTGCGCATCAGCGCCACATTTATATGCTTTTAAGACAAGCGACTGCTCAGTTTCTGATAAGTATATGGAAACGGTGTCAAGTAACTGCTTGAGCAGCTTTTCTTCAATTCTTGAGCCTGAACTAACTTTTTCTTGGATGCGTTTCGCGAAATCCATATTAATTTATAATAATAAAGCAGGATAATGCGAAGTTGTATTTATGTGATGTTGTTAATTCGTTATTTTCCAATAGACAAGCTTTGAAGTGGAAGAATTTCGTCATCTTCTTCAGTTTGAAGTAATTCTTGAGCGTCCATTAAATCCATTTCTTCGAGAATGCTCGGTGAAATTTCACCCGCAGCAATTTCTCTTAAAGCAATTACAGTTGGTTTATCATTTTCTCTTTCAACAAGCACTTCCGCTCCATGAGCAATTTTTTTTGCTCTTTTTGCGGCCATAAGAATCATTTCAAATATGTTATCTACTTGATGCATACAATCTTCTACAGTTATTCTGGCCATTATATCTCCCGTCGTTTGACCATATAAAAATTAATTCTAACCTACTTCTGATATTACTACACCAGTATCTTGTTAATTTTTTTAATTAAATTTGGATTATCACTACGATTTGTCACGCTCTCAGCATTGAAAATCGCTTCTAATTCATCAGCAGCTGTCTCAAAATCATCATTAATTATACAATAATCGAATTCATCCCAATGCGTCATGTCCTCATAAGCTTCATTAAGGCGCTGTGCTATTATTTCTTTAGTATCGGTATCACGATGAGTTAGCCTTTCTTTAAGTGCAGCTTGTGATGGCGGTAAAATAAAAACAGATATACATGCAGGCATTGATTTTCTGACTTGTTGAGCGCCTTGCCAATCAATCTCAAGAATTGCATGATAATTATTTTCAATTATATGTTTGACTTGCGTTTTGCTGGTCGCATATAAATTGCCAAAGACGTTTGCAGATTCAATAAACTCGCCATTTTCTTCAAGTTCATTAAAAACGTTTGTTGAGACAAAAAAATAATCTTGTCCATGAGTTTCATTTTTTCTCGGGGTGCGTGTGGTATATGATATTGAATAGCGGAGCTTGTTATTTCTGTTAATGAGCTTTTTTAATAGGGACGTTTTTCCAGCACCAGAAGGTGCGGAGATAACAAATAAATTCGTGGCATTATTCATATGACTGTCATTGTATATTTCTAAATTAGATATTTTGGATATATTCCGCAGTTTCTTCAATCAATTGTTTTATTTTAATTTATTATAGTGAAATGTTCAGTAAATAAGAATGCACACAGTCGTTAAATTAGGAGTAGAAAATGAGGCATGATGGCAGAAAAAATGATGAACTACGAAAAATTAGTTTTGTAGTTGATTTTACTAAATATGCTGAGGGCGCGGTCTTAGCTATATTTGGTGAAACAAAAGTTTTATGCACGGCATCAATTGAATCGAATGTTCCACGTTGGATAAGAGGTAGTGGGTCAGGTTGGGTAACCGCTGAATATGGCATGCTTCCTCGAGCGACTCATTCTAGGTCAAATCGTGAAGCATCAAGGGGAAAGCAAAGTGGCAGAACTCAGGAAATACAACGGCTAATTGGCCGCTCCATGAGAGGCATTATGGATTTAAAGATGCTTGGCGAAAAAACAATTACTTTGGATTGTGATGTAATCCAGGCTGATGGTGGCACAAGGACTGCGGCCATTAGTGGAGCATATCTAGCATTAAAAATCGCCCTTAAAAACTTATTAGAAAAAGATTTAATCAAAAATGACCCACTTACTGGATATTTAGCTGCTATCTCCGTGGGTATTTATAATAATGAGTCTATCCTTGATTTGAACTATGTTGAGGACAGTAACGCTGAAACTGACATGAATATTGTAATGAATGATACTGGCAAGCTCATAGAAATACAGGGAACCGCTGAAGGGAAAACGTTCAATAGGGAGGAACTAGATTCTATGCTTGATTTAGCTGAAAATGGTATCAAAGATATAATTCAAATTCAGAAGAAAGTTTATAAGGATTATTGAGATCATCAATAATAAAATGGGAATTGACTGAGTAATATGAAAAATAAAATTGTCATAGCTACAAATAATCAAGGCAAGTTGAGAGAGCTCAGATCCATTTTTAATGAATTTCAATTAGAGCTCATCACGCAAGGAGAACTTGATATTCATGCAGCAGCTGAAACAGGGGACAGTTTTTTAGCGAATGCTTTGCAAAAAGCTCGGCACGCCGCAAGATACACAAAGTATCCAGTTATAGCTGATGACTCAGGATTGATGGTTGATGCTTTGAATGGTGAACCCGGGATATTTTCTGCTCGTTATGCTAAAGAAAATGCAAGTGATGAACAGAACAATTCATACCTTTTAGAAAAAATGTTTGGTATTGAGAATCGTCAAGCGAGATTTCATTGTTGTCTTGTTTATATTCGCTCATATAAGGATCCAGAACCAATTGTCATTCAGGCGGAATGGAGAGGGTTAATATGTGAATCATTATCTGGTAATA
>Ga0315320_10000192_pt1 | contig 48626 bp, 34 predicted proteins | sample M140m21515metaG_FD_203458 | JGI IMG/M metagenome (GOLD analysis project Ga0315320, IMG submission 203458) | Ammonia-oxidizing marine archaeal communities from Monterey Bay, California, United States - M1 40m 21515 | ecosystem: Environmental > Aquatic > Marine > Coastal | place: USA: California... | reverse complement strand
AAAATTTCCCCTGAGACATTACTGCAGAGCAGCAAGACAAAAGATAAGTGGGTTCCGATGAATACGATTGGGCCGGCGATGAAACACTGGAAAAAACTTCATCCTGAAGAAGAGTAGTCTCGAGTAAAGAGGACGCGCGGCGATTGCAAGCCAGAAAGACCGCAGCTGATTACGCCGCGATTGCCGTGGCTCCCATACTGATCTTTCTGATGATCAGTAGCTTGGCCAATTTCCTGATTCTTGTCCTGTACCATGGCGGGTTCCAGTCGCGTTTGTCGTGGACGGTCATGTGTTTCACCATGGGCATCGTGGCGGTGGCGCGAATTGCTATCGAGCGAGATCGTGCTTACTCGTATGGCTACGCGGCAGCTCTGGGGTTGGCAACCCTGCTGGTCATGTCACGGCTCGTTGATTCACTTGTTTTTTGCATCTTCATTTTGTTTGTTGTGGGATACCTTGCTGATCTGATTGTTCGTGACTGCACATTGATCGATGATGATGTCGATGCAAGCGGAGAAGGGCTGATTGATTCTGGTCACCTGTTCTTGAAAAAACAGATTGAGGAATCAACTGGTGAACAGGACGATTCGAAAACGGAATCAAAACCTTCTGGATGCAAGACGTCACAGCCCGGACGGACCGTCATGTATTTGGCGTTGGCCGCCTTGCCGCTGTTCGGGATCGGGCAGTTCTTTTTGCGTAACGACACTGCTTCGTGGGCAAGCGCTAAATATCTTTTGGCGTTCTATCTGTTTGCCAGTTTGTCTTTGCTGGTCACCACAAGTTTCGTTGGATTGAGACGCTATCTTCGGCAACGTAAAGTGGAGATGCCAGCAGACGTGACCATTGCCTGGCTGAGCGCAGGTTTGGGGTTGATCGCTGCGGTGTTGTTGCTCGCTTATTTCGCCCCTATGCCCGGACACGCTCTGGCAACATTCGAGTTGCCAAAGATGTTTGACTCTCCGGGTAACACTTCTGCAAGTCGGTTCGGATGGGGAGATGAAGGTGCAGATCAAGGCAAGCCTGACGCACCGGGAACCACTAGTGATCCTGATGCTGATCGAAAAGACATTCAAGGATCCGTCAATAAAAAAGGAGGTGAGGCCGGAGGTAGTGGGGACGGAGACCGCAAAGACGGACCTGCAGGTACCCGTGATGGCGGAAAAAAGTCAGCAGGAAGTCAAAAAGGAAAATCGCAGAATTCAAGTGATCAGAATTCGGGCCAGCAATCCAAGTCAAATGATGATTCTCAAGGTGGAACGAAATCAGAGCAGCAAAGTCAGTCGCAACCACCTGATTCCGAGGCGGGAAAGTCGGATGCAAAAACGGAAAGTTCAAGTGATGCAGATTCCGGGAAGTCAGAATCCGGTGAGAGTGAATCTGGGAAGTCGGAATCTGGCGAGAGTGAATCTGGGAAGTCGGAATCCGGTGAGAGTGAATCTGGGAAGTCGGAATCCGGTGAGAGTGAATCCGGGAATTCGGAAGCAGGTGAGAGTGAAGCACGAGATGCGCGGTCTGCGGATCAAAGAGGATCGCAGCAATCCGACGAGCAATCTTCTTCAGACTCTCAATCAAGTTTAGGGGAAACGATCTCGAGTGCTGTTTCGTGGTTGGGTTCAGTGCTCAAGTTTCTGATCGTCATTGTGTTGGTGGGGATTGTTGGCGTTTTTCTCTATCGCAACTGGAATTTGATATGTCAGTGGTTTTCCAGTTTGTTTTCTGCCAGAGAAGACGATTCGGTTGAGTTAGAAGCGGCTCAGACGCGTCCTGATCTCGATTCACCCCCACGCCCCTTCTCGAGTTTTCGCAATCCGATAGGGCATGATCCAGACTTGCGACGCGTCATGATCATCACGTTTCAGGCGTTCGAGTCTTGGTCATGGGAAAGTGGAGTCATGAGGGGGAAAGAGGAAACGCCGTCTGAATTCACTCGCCGCGTTGCCAAGACGCTTCCTGATGCGTTTTCTGCCCAACTACCAACGCACGCAGCGCAGGTCGTCGAGGCGTACAACCGGATTGTTTTCGGACGGGGAAATGCAACACAGGGCGACGTGGTTGCTGCTGCTCATGTTTGGGATGTCATGAATTCAAGTTCTTGACGTTTGCAGTCGCTTGCTCCGTCTCAGTTACCCTTGGGTCAATCTGGGCATGGTTGCCCCACTCATTGATGGTCTTGAACGGCTAGTTCTGCGATGGACTCAAGCATTTCATCGAGTGCTTGTGCATCGCCATGCAGAGTCAATTCAATTTGTAGTGCGACCAGCCGTTTGCCACCCAGGCGATCTGTTTGAAGTTTGACTAGGTCTTTATGGGTGCAGACGATACAGGCAATGGCATCGCCGAGATTCTTTGCCCATTCACGCAGTGACGCGACTGTTTCCGGCGAGTAGGGATCGTGGTCAGGAAGGTGGCGGGCAGTTTGTACGGTGGCACCACATTGGCGTACGGTATTTTCGAATGCATCAGGGTTTCCGATGGCCGACAGTACACCCACATTCTGATGCTCGATAATTGCCAACGGAAGGAAGGAATCCGGGTATTCCAGCAATCCGATTGGAGTGTGGTCGCTGGCTAATGTTGGCACCTCTGCATTGTAGGCAGTAATGGTTTGTCGGATGGAATCGATTGTTGCTGGGGCGACGGCTTGGCAGCGTGTGATCAGCACCACATCAGCACGACTCAGGCTGTGCATTGATTCACGCAACAGTCCTCGTGGCAGTTGATAACCAAAGCCGAACGGGCAGGTGGCATCGATGACAACAATGTCGAGGTTTCGGTGCAGGCGTCGGTGTTGAAAGCCGTCATCCATCAGAACGATCTGAGCTTCGAGTTCTTCGACAGCTACTTGAGCGGCCGCCACACGATCTGGGTTTTGGATGTGGGGCACGTCTGGCAGGCGGGCGTGTAATTCCATCGCTTCGTCATTGGCGTCTGCGTCACCACGACCATAACCACGGCTGACGATTGCTACTCGCAGTCCCCGCTGGCGAAACCATTTGGCAAGAAGACAGACGATAGGTGTTTTTCCAGTGCCGCCTGTAGTTAGGTTACCCACACTGATCACAGGGACATCACATCGTTGAATATCAGCGACTTGTCGATCATAGTTCCGATTGCGTCGCCGCACGGCAATGGCGTAGGGGACGCTTGCCATGTGCAGAGCCGCCCTCATTGCAAGGGCAACGGGGTCTCGGCGTTTACCGCTCATGATCGATCGATGATCCATCGACGAATTTTACCTAGGAGTTGCGGCGACCGGGATCGATGAGGGAATTAGTGTCACTGCCCGGTTGGGTCAGTATTTCATCAGTACTTTGTGGATCAATGGATCGGCAGGTTTCAGTCAAGCGATCGGCTAATTCATCCAACGGGTTTTCCCATGTTTCAACGGTGGTTTCGATGGGTGGAACGTTTGCCATTTCATCCAACAGCAGAATCATTCTGAGGCAGTGCCGAAAAAGAATTCCTTCTTCTTTTTGAAGCTTGCGGGATGTGACGTACTTGTTGAAATCTCCACCAAATTCCATCAACTCTCCTACTATCCAGACGGGCCGAACGTTGACGTTATGGACCCGTGGAAACTCATGCCGAAACATGCGAAGAACTTTTTCACCGATGGTGAGCGGCCAGACACGCGGTTCCTGAAACATCACTCTCCCAAAGCCGCGGTCGACGACTTCTTCTTCCTCTTCCTCCGATTTGGCACCTAGCTCTTCCGCCGTAGCCAAGCCGAGTTGCAGCAGTTGCGGGTCCAGTCGACTGGTTGCCAGCGTGCCAGGGGGCATCTCTTCGAGCGACGGCATGCGGGTGAATCGAGCAACCGTGCCGGGGACTTCCAAGACGCTTTCCAACGCGGCAATACGTTCCTGAGGATCAGCAATCGCTAGCTGGTCAGCCAAGTAGACACCGAACAGTGGGTTGATACTGCGCAGCTGAACCAGTCGATCCAGACGTTCGGTCGGATTGGCTGTGTCAGGTTTATAGTTCTCGACTTCATAGCCTCGACTCTCGATCAGAGCAGGGTCCTGATTGTCTTCCTGGGCCGATTGATTGTCTTCCGTACCCGGTGTGCGCATTTGGTCCAACAGCCCGCCAAACAGTCCTTCTGTTTTAACTGGTTCGTCCGGTTTGCTCTCTTTTTGTGCAGTTTTGGGAGCCGCAGCGATTGGTTTTGGATCGAGTTGGACATAACCGGCAGACCAGAGCGTGATCAACATGCGGTTCAGGTCACGCTGCGCTTCTTCGATTCCCTTCGGGGTCAATAAGCGTCGACCGACCATGTCTCGCAGAGGCTGCACGGCGGGGTCTTTGCTGAAGAAATACGCCAGCAGTCGCCAAGGCAAGCGGCCGCGACTGGCTAGATCGTCGGCTTCTGCTTGTTGCAGTTGCAGAAATTGTTGCTCATTCCAGTAAGTTTCACCAGAACGCCGTTTGGGCATTTTCTTCTTGAGTTGTTTTTTGGCCTTCATCAGGCCGGGGTCCTTGGTGTCCTCAGGAATCGAGTCGTACTTTTCACGCCAACGGTGAATCTTGACGTCATCCTCATGCGCTAAGGCAAACACATAGCCGCGGTCGTCGAATTGTGGCCGACCCGCTCGTCCAAAAATCTGTTGTGCTGCCGCTGTTTCGACTAGTTTCTTTTTGTCGCGTGGACCTTTCAGCAAACAAGGCAGTATCACGCTTCGGGCTGGTAGATTGATACCAGCAGCAAGCGTTTCGGTGCACACGCAGAACGCGAGTAGTTTCCTTTGAAATAACTCTTCCACGATGCGTCGGTAACGTGGCAGGATGCCAGCATGATGCACGCCAACGCCACGCATTAAAATTTGCTTGAGCTTCGGGCCGGCACCCTCGGACATCGCTGCCTGATTCAGATAGTCTGCCAATTCACTTTGACGCTGTTTGTCGATCAGCTTTTTTCCCTTGAGTAACTCTGCTGTGGTCCAGCACTGCGATCGGCTGAAACAGAACATCAAGCCAGGAGTGCGTCGTTCAACCTCATCTCCTGCAGCAAGTTTTTCGGAAACGTCAGCCAGTAACTCATCAGCGATCCATTCATACTGCAACGGAACTTTGCGTTCTGTGCCGACAACCAACTGAAGACGACGGTTATGGGCACGACTCAACCATGACGTGAATTCGAGCGAATTGCCAACGGTTGCACTGATCAGCAGCGTTCGGATGTGGGCTGGTAGGAGTCCGAGAGTCAATTCCCAGACAATTCCCCGCTCTCGGTCGTTGAACGAGTGAAATTCATCCATCACAACCGCCGAAACTTTGGCGAAGTCAAACGCATCTGGATTCAACAGGCGGTTCAACAAAATTTCTGCGACCACGACCAGGACAGGCGCGTCCGGATTCACGCTACGATTACCCGTGACCAAGCCAACACTGTCAGCCGAAAAGCCCCAGCGGACTGCAGATTGACGCAGTTCGTCCAGTTTTTGATCGGTCAAGGCGATCAGCGGTGTCGTGTAATACATCCGTTGACCCGTCCGCAAGGCCTCGTAAACGGCAGCCTCGGCAATTAGCGTCTTGCCGGTACCAGTCGGAGCACATACCAATACCCCTTGATCACCAGTGAAATACGCAAGCAGAGCCTCCTCTTGAACCGGGTAGGGATCGAAGGGCAATCGATCAAAGTACTCGGTGGCAAGCTCATCGCGGTCGGGTAGCTCGCTTGGCTGACTGGCGTTTGGTTGATCGTCGCTTGGCTTATTCATGACTGCACACTTATAACAGCCACAGGCGGATGGTGGCAGATGCAGCGACCATGTCTGGCATCCCGGCAACAAAAACACGTAATTTTGAGCAATCCGATGACCAATTTAAGACAGGACGCACTCGAAATCTGGAATGCAGGCGTTGATGCCGTCCGTGCGGAGGGCCTCGTGCACCGGGAGGTAGCCGTCGAGGATGATCGGTTGATCATTGGTGCACATCAGTGGAATCGTAGTGACTTTGATCGGGTTCTGGTCGTGGGGGCAGGAAAAGCAGGCACAGCCATGGTTCAGGGGTTGCTCGCATCCATCGGCGAGTGGCTGCCAGTTTCTGGGTGGGTCAATGTGCCAGAGGGGACTGAGGTTCCAAAAAACGATGACGCGAATGGCTTGGCTGGGGACGTGCATCTGCATCCCGCCAGGCCTGCCGGGATCAATGAACCGACTGCCGAAGGAGTGATCGGTACCGAGCAAATCATCCAGAAGGTCAGCAATGCCGGAAAACGAGATTTGTGTATCGCTTTGATTTCAGGAGGAGGTAGTGCCTTGATGCCGGCACCCATTGGTAGCATCACCTTGGCAGATAAAGTGGAAGTTACCAGGTTCTTAAGTGGTGCAGGGGCTGACATCACAGAACTCAATACGGTTCGTAAACATCTGAGTCGTGTCAAAGGCGGAGGGTTACTTGCTGCGTGCCAAGCTGCCGAGATGATTACTTTGGTGCTTTCAGACGTGCTGGGCGATCCCTTGGACTTGATTGCTTCCGGGCCAACCGTGGTCGATTCGTCTACCCCGGTACAAGCGTTTGAGGTCTTGCAAGCGTACGATCCTGAACAACGTTTGCCACAATCGGTGTACCGAGCATTGAGCCAAGAGAAAAATGGTCTGGAAGAACCACAGCAGATGCAAACAGAGGTATTCGGGAATTGTCGGCATACAACCGTCGTGATCGGCAACAACGCAGTGGCAGTCGATGAGGCTGGAATCGTTGCTGAACGACGAGGCTACAATCACGTCATGCAATCGGCTCGTCAATCAGAAGGAACGGCAGAAGACGTTGGACGTAAGCTGGCCGAAATGGCAATCCACATGTTGAGAGCTGACCCGACGATGCACCTCAATGATTGTCTGATCACAGGCGGTGAACCAACGGTCGCTTTGGTGCCCGAGGCGATTCGCGGCATCGGAGGTCGTAACCAGCAACTGATCCTCAGCGCGTACCAAACGTTGCTGGCGAGTGGTTTGTCGGAACGGGAGTGGGAAAGTCTTTGCTTGCTGGCCGGCGGAACAGATGGTGAAGATGGACCCACGGATGCTGCCGGAGCGATTCTTGATTCTGAAATTCACCAAAACGCGAGCAGGCAACAATTGAATGTCGACGATTATCTGTATCGAAACGACGCTTATCGTTTCTTTGAGCAGGCAGGCGGATTGCTCAAGACGGGGCCGACAGGAACGAATGTTTGTGATGTACGCGTGGTTGTGATCGCTCAAACGACGTGATGTTGGCAGATTGGAAGCATGGATCTGGCATTCACCCATTTCCACATTCATCTGGTTTTGCACCAACCGGGTGGTCGTCGTTCTCGCAGTCTCTTTGCATCAGAGAATCAGCGGAAAGACGCATTGTTAGCATCCAGCCTGCGATTCGTTGGGTTTTTCATGGTTTTGGGGCGTCAATTGTCCATCAGACGGTGGGAACATCGCTCTTCGTTGGATCGCGTCGATTCTCTAGAATGCCAGCGGTCACTCCATTGGAAGGAAGATGCGATGAGTTTTCAGATACGTTTTTTGGTGGGTTCTTGTTTTCTGTTCCTGGTCATTTACGGTTTTTACAACGCCCAAGGAGATCCGCCGAAGGTTTTGCAGTTGCCTAATGTTGAACTGGCACCCGTTCCGATGCCCGAACCAGACGGGCAGGTAGAACAGGAGGACTCTCAGGCGTTTCAGGCCATTCGTGCTGCGGTTGAGGGTAAGTTGCCGGAAAAAGCAGTCAATGACCCGATTCTGGGTGATGTGATGCAGGCGATTGCTGAGCGTCACCGTGAGTTGGGGCTGGACTTGGATTGGGATCAGGAAGCGGGGCCGACTAGCACGACTGAGGGTGTGGCACCAGGCGGAGCCCAGCGGGCGCAAATTACCGCGAATGCGAAGGCCGCGGAACAACTTCTCAAAGCGAGTCGCTTATTGGAAAATGTATCGAAAATTACCGGTGAAACAGCGGGCTCGTCCCGCACGGATTTAGTGAACCGGATGAGGGCAGAGGCAGTAAAGTTATTATCCGAGTAGACTTGTACTACATCTGACTCTTGAACTCCGGCCCTTCAACTCTGACCCAACAAACTCTCTTGGTCCGAAAGCCTACATTGAAATTGAAGAGCCCGGCGGGGATCGCTGGGGTCGTGTTGCTTTTGTTGGCCGGGGGTGTCTTTGCCGACTACTGGTCGGCCGTGCCAGAGGACGTTGAGCGTCGCTTCGTTGGACGATCAACGTGCGTGGATTGTCATCAGAAGGAAGCTGAAGCTTTCCGCGGTTCAGATCACGACCTGGCCATGGACCACGCCACCGATGCTTCTGTCCTCGGTGATTTTGATGACGCGACGTTCGAGCATGATGGGCTGGTAAATCGTATGTATCGCGATGGTGAACGATTCATGGTTTATACCGAAGGCGAAGACGGAGAAATGCAGGATTTCGAAGTCAAGTATGTTTTCGGGTTCTCGCCGTTGCAGCAATACATGGTCGAATTTGATCGACCCGCAGACATGCCACCCACTGAGGTCGCCCGCGTGCAGGTTTTAAGAATCACATGGGACACCCTTGAAGAAAAATGGTTTTACCTGCGTCCGCCAGATGTCCCGGAAAAGTTAGAGCCCGATGACCCATTGCACTGGACTGGAGTCGCTCAACGGTGGCAAACGATGTGCGCTGACTGTCATTCAACCAACCTGAAGCGAAATTTTGATCCGGCTGAGCAGGCTTACCACACGACGTTCTCCGAAATTGACGTCAGTTGTGAAGCTTGTCACGGTCCCGGCAGTTTGCATCTTGAACTCGCGAACAGCAAATCTCTGTTCTGGGACCGCAGGCATGGTTACGGTTTGGCAAAGCTAAAAGGTGAAAATGCTGAACCACAATTGCAGACTTGTGCCCCCTGCCATAGTCGCCGAGGCGTCTTGTCCAATGGCTTTCATGGCGGTGACGAGTTCTGTGATTTTTATAATCTCGAATTGCTTCGTGACGATACCTATTTTGCCGATGGGCAAATCAAAGACGAAGTCTATGTGTATGGTTCATTCATACAAAGCAAAATGTATCACAAGGGAATTCGATGTACGGATTGCCATGACCCACACTCGCTGAAGTTGAAATCGCCTGGTAACCAGACTTGCACCTCTTGTCACCAGCATGCCGCTGGGAAATATGATACTCCTTCCCATCATCAACACGTCCCTGGGACAGCCGGTGCGATGTGTGTCAACTGTCACATGCCACATCGCACTTACATGGACGTCGATAAGCGACGGGATCATTCACTGCGTGTGCCCCGTCCTGACCTTTCTGTTGAATTGGGAACGCCGAATGCTTGCAGCGGTTGCCATGTGAAAGATCAACTGGCATCGATTGACCAAGAAAAGCAACCCAGGCTGCTCGAGTATGCAGACTGGCTCGAAGCAGCTGAAGCAGGCGATGAGCAAATTGCGGACGCAATCAAAAAAACAGACGCATGGTGTGATGCTGCGTGCGAAAAGTGGTACGGCGAAAACCGGAAGCAACCCAAGCATTTCAGTGAGGCAATCGTCGCGTTTCGTAGGGGTGAGCCCGGCGCTGTTAACGATCTGCTTCGAGTCGCAACGCAACCGGAGGAATTAACGCCGGTGCTGGCGAGGGCTTCAGCGCTTGGTGAATTGGCTGCTGCAGGCGTCGGAAATGTAACAGCAAAGGCCAGCAAGTTGGTCAATGATACCGACGAACACCCCATTGTCAGGGCAGCAGCGATAGGCCTGTTCATGGGGGCATCGCCAAACGTGGTTCGCCGATCTTTGATGCGGCATGTTGATGATGAATCCAGATTGGTACGCATTGAGGCAGCGCGTCTGCTGGTAGCTTCTGGCGTCTACCCATCCATGAGTTCAAATGAACGCCTTCGGGTGGATAATGCACTGGCAGAAGTCAAAGATTCATTGATGGTCGCCTCTGATCGAGCTGGTGCGCACATGGGGTGGGCCATGCTTTGCGAGGGAAGAGGACGTTATCAAGACGCCATCGAAGCGTATGAGACCGCCATTCGTACCGAGCCGAACATGACAGGCCCTCGGACCAATTTGGCCTCGATGCTGGAACGCGTGCTGCAGCAGTCTGGCCCTCAGCAACGAGAAGCCCTGATGCAGCGGATCGAACAACTCAGGAACGAAGAATTACCATTGATAGCCAGAGATGCTGCACTCGCTCCGGAAAATGCTGGGATTCAATATCGTTATGGATTGGCTCTTTATCTGGCTGGCAAAATCGATCAAGCGCTTGAGCAGCTTGAGCTGGCAGTAAAATTGGCGCCGGATGTTGCTGATTTCCGGCAGGCGAGAGACTTGTTGATGCAACGTATCAACCAGGATTCTCAGCAAAACAGCCCCAGCTCTCAGCAAAACAGCCCCGCGCCTCAGACGAATCCTGCTGGCGTGAAATCAGGAAGTGATTAGGCTACCGCCCTGCCGTTCCATTTTGAACGGCTTGCGAGAACGCGTCATTGCTTTCCGTGTTATTGCGTCCCTAAGCCTGAGTGATCAATGACCATTCCTGTGACAGGACAGCACCAACGACCGGTATGGTATCCAGTTCGTCATCCTTTTATACAAACAGGGAATCAAGCATGCTTCACGCGGTGGTCATGGCAGGTGGAAGCGGAACCCGATTCTGGCCAGCTAGCAGAAAATTGGTACCCAAGCAGTTGTTGTCGTTGTCTGGCGACCGAAGTATGTTGCAGGCAACCATCGATCGGCTGGGAAACTTGGTGCCAGCAGAGCGGCAATTGATTGTCACCAATGAAATCTTGAGTGATGCTGTTAGGCAGCAGTTACCTGAGTTGCCTGAGCAGAACGTGGTAGGTGAACCGTGCAAGCGTGATACAGCACCTTGCGTTGGTCTGGCCGCTGCGATGGTGGCTAAGGTTGACCCGGAAGGAACCATGGTGGTGATGCCCTCGGATCATGTGATCACGGATCATGAAAAGTTCCAGCAAGCGATCAAAGCCGGAAGCGTACTGATTGATCAGGATCCAACTCGGATCGTTACGTTCGGAATTCCACCGAGTTATCCCGCTGAGTCTTTTGGATACATCCAGAGAGCCGGTCAAATCGACGGAGTGGCAATTCCTGCGTTTCAGGTTGAGAAGTTCCGGGAAAAACCAGATAGGGCAACTGCAGAAGAGTACGTTGCGGCTGGCACTTACTACTGGAACAGCGGCATTTTTCTGTGGCGTGCGTCGACCATACTCGACGCACTCAAGAAGAACGTTCCCGAGATGCACTCGCACCTTGCAAAAATTGCAAACGCGATGGATAGCGATCATTTTCATGAAACGCTGGAACAGGAATTTACAGCTATCAACGGTACATCCATCGACTATGCAGTGATGGAAAATTATCCCAACGTTGTTACGATCGAGGCTCCCTTTCCGTGGGATGATGTCGGCAGCTGGCAGGCATTGTCACGTCTTCACCAACCTGATGATCAAGGAAATACCGTGGTCGGTTCGCATCTTGGAATCGACACCAAAGGAGCGATTATCCACGCACAACCAGGACACACGATCGTCACGATTGATGTCGATGACCTGATTGTTGTACAAACAGACGATGCTACGTTGGTGGCACCAAAACATGCAGAAGAACGCGTGCGGGAAGTCGTCAAGGCGCTGGAGTCAAGGAACCAGACTGATCTGCTGTGATTGAGTCAGCCGGCTGTTGTGCTTCAGTTAGGTTGACGGATCCAATGACGAGGTCTCGATGATGGATCGGTGCGTGGCAACAGATCCTTTTCCTCTGGTGCCGGCAACAACGCTGGAGTATCGAATGCCGGCGGTTTTGCTGAAGTGCCCCGATCTGAACCTGTGCTGGCGAGTGAGCCTGCGGCTGTTTCCTGGCCTGCAACCGCGGGGTCAGCAATCGTCGCGAAGCTGTTCGCGTTGTTGACCGCATCGCTTTGCTTCGATGCAGTGGCTTGAATTCGATTTTGAGGAAGGGTACTTGGTTGCATGATGGACCGACCGGTTGCATCATTGCGAGGCTGTGAAGCAAGCAGCGATGGACCCGCAGAACCTGAGGATGTGGCCGTCATCGGTTCCATTCGGGGTCCGGCGTTGTCCGCCAAACGCTCTTTTTCCATCTGGATGCTCTTGACTGCCGCTGTCGCATTAAAACGCTGTTGAAGGATGTCTGGCATTTCGATTGGCAGCACCAGATCCTCATAAGTCAATGGAGTCTCAGGAGACCGTTCGGTTTTCGACAAATTGGTGATGCGGTCCAAACTGTTCAAATGTTGATCTTGTGGGTCGCCTGCACCATTGATTTCGGAGTGGGTAGCCAAGATTGAGCCAGGGATGATCGCCTCGGCCATCTGCGGAGGGGTGAAGATTGCGTCAGAAACCGGGCTAGTTGTACCCATTTGCAGGGCGGAACTTGTGGGGCCCGTCGCATGAACCGGAGTGGTCGATGAATCCGGGATCGCGTGGTAACGACGGAATGGCAGTGCGGCGAGCGTACCGCCAGAGACGATCAGAACGCCTAGTGTGAGAGTTCTCAAGGGAACGGGTCCGGAGCTGGAGTGGGCGAAAATCGCCGCCACCGGGCCGAAAAAGCTGGGTGTAGGCGCGTCTACCAGCTTCGTCCATGAATGCTATGTCAAAATGCTTCGTGCATAGCATGAGTTCGGCAAATTCCAGTCGCCAGCATCAAGGTAATCACCTTTTTTCTCGGCCCGATGGTTTGGCAGGCGATCTGAAGTGAAAAATCGTTAAACCTTCCCACCTTCGTTCTGCATGCTTTGACTGATAACATTTGCATCGTCAATGCTCTGATTTACTCGATTTGATACGGACAGCCATGGAAGCCGGAATTGTTGGCTTGCCCAACGTTGGCAAGAGTACCCTGTTCAATGCTCTGACCAGCTCACAAGCAGCACAAAGTGAAAATTATCCGTTTTGCACGATTGAACCGAACGAAGGGATCGTCAATGTTCCCGATGAACGTCTCGGACGAATCACAAAATTTATCGTCCCGCAGAAAACCATCCCCGCAACTTTAAAGCTGGTTGATATCGCTGGGATTGTGAAAGGTGCCAGTGATGGCGAGGGGCTGGGAAACAAGTTTCTCAGCCACATACGCCAAGTGGATGCGATTGTCCAAGTTGTACGCTGCTTCGAGGATCCAGACGTGATTCACGTTTCTGGTGAGGTCGATCCCATCGCGGATATCGAAATTATCGAAACGGAGCTGATGCTAGCTGATATGCAAACGCTCGAGAATGCTCTCGGCAAGGCACAGCGAACGGCCCGCAGTGGTGACAAAGAAGCAAAACTCAGGGTGGAGGTGATTGGGAAATGCAATCAGCATCTCGAGACAGATTCTCCCCTGAGAACATTGGAACTGAACGAGGCTGAAGCCGCAGCCATTTCCAGCTACGGACTGATGACCGCGAAGCCGGTACTCTATGTCGCCAACGTGGATGAGTTGGATCTCGAGGGCAAAGATCCACTGGTTCAGCGGGTTCGTGACCATGCTGAAAACAACGGCGCCAGGGTTGTCTGTGTTTGTGCCAAGCTTGAAGCGGAAATCGCAGAACTGGATGAACAGGATCGAGCCGAAATGCTGGCCGAGGCCGGGCTGGAATATCCTGCTCTCAGTCAGATCGCCCGCGAGGCCTATCATACCCTCGGCTTGCAGAGCTACTTTACTGCAGGTGAAAAGGAGGTTCGTGCATGGACAGTGCATGTTGGTGCTACTGCGCCGCAGGCTGCTGGCGTGATTCATACCGACTTTGAAAGAGGATTCATTCGGGCTGAGGTTTATACCTTGGATGATTTGGAAACACACGAGAGTGAGAAAGAAATTCGACAAGCAGGTAAACTGCGTGTGGAAGGAAAAAACTACGTCATGCAGGATGGTGATATCTGCCACTTCCTGTTCAACGTTTAAAGCTGCTGACTGACCTGTCCGCCAACGCGGACCCGCCCTGAGCTGAAAACATTCGTTTCCCCCTTTGAGGTTTTCATGAACAAGATGTTGATCCCGATTCTATTTGCCATTGGCACCGCTTTGTTCTGGGGTTGTTACGGTCCCACTATCGGAAATGCACAAACACCACGAGTTGATGGCAAGCCACTCTTGCCGCCTGAGGGTTGGACACCGTTCAAGCCTTATGTCTTCATCGGCATCGCGTATCTTGTCATTGCCGTCGCAGGTGGTCTGGTCATGATGAAGGTTAAAGGTGACAGTTTCAGTTTCACTGGCACCCATTTCCCAACGATGAAGTGGGGATTCCTTGCAGGTACCTTGGGTGCTGCGGGAGCTCTATGCTTGACGACTGCCATGATGACCAGCCGCGGAAATGCATTATTGGTCATGCCCATTGTGTTTGGAGGGGCCGTTTCGGTGACTGCGATCGTTTCGGTGATTCGATTGCATGACTTCAGTACGGTAAGTCCGTTGTTGTGGGTAGGCATGCTGGTTACCGTCGCGGGCGTTGTGACCGTTGCTATGAACACTCCTCACGGCCACGCACCGGCGAAACCAAAGGCGGACGCAGCGGAAACTGCCGCGGGCAATCCAACAAACGCCACGGAATCAGTGGTGAGCGACACATCGCAAGGATCCGGGGAAGCGTAGGTTAGCGAATGGCTGTACAGAACACCGATCCAATGGACCAGGTGCGTGCCATCGACACCGAGGTGACGCACGTTTGGATGATACGTACTTTCCTCAAGCATGCAGATGAGGCTGAGGATGATGAGGATTTGCGTGCGATCGTGCGTGACCTGTACGACTTTATTCTGGCGGTGGGGCCGCTGGACGAAGTGGAAGATCCTGCTGTCTACATGAAAATGGCCAAGAAGAAAGCATCAAAGCTGCGTCGTGCTACTGAGCTTTATGAAGAGATTCAACCTGAGGTCAGTGGGCACACCAACTTTGTTATGGCAGCCCGTTCATTGAGGACAGCTGTCGATCGGATTCTTGCTGTGATTAAGCCTCGGTAATACGTGTCGCGAGAATACTATTTGCGTCCTGGTTGATCAACGCGAAACTGAATCAGTCTTTGTGAGTCGACTTCGGTGACGTAGACCGTTCTTCGGTCTGGACCGCCAAAGCAGAGATTGCTGGGGCGTTTTCCCATGACCGGAACTTCTCTCAGGATCTCGCCGCCTGGTGTCATCTTGATCACGCAGCCTTTTCCGTGTCGAGTGATATATAGATTGCCCTCGACGTCGCAACGCATTCCGTCGAAACCGTGTTCGTCGAAGTGTTTTATGAGACGTTTATTGCTAAGCGTGCCTTGGTCGGTTAGGTCAAAAGCCCATACATTGCGCTGCTTCGACTCATTGACGTATAGTGTTTTTCCGTCTGGACTGACTTCGATGCCATTCGTTGTTCCCATTTCTTTTGCAATCCTTGTGACCGTGCCATCGCTGTCGATACGCCACAGATTGCCGGTTCCCTCTTTCCAGTTTGGGTCACTTGCGTACAGAGTCTTTCCATCAGGACTCAATGCCAAATCGTTGGGTTGATTCATCTCGGGATGGTGCGCGTGAACTGAGATTTTTTTGTTCTGAGGGTTAACCCGCAGGATGTTGTGCTTCTTGTAATCTGCAACGAAAAAAGTGCCGTCAGGTGCGAAACGAATTCCGTTTCCGATACTTCCCTTTGGCAATGCTACGAATAAGCTCGCGATGCCCTCGGGGGTGACCTTGCCAATCGTTCCTTGTTTTTCAAAATTGACAGCAAACACGTTTCCTGCCTGATCGCAGTCGGGGCCTTCGATTCCATTTGTGAATTCGCCGGAACGAGTCAACACGCGTGGGGTCCAAAGTGGGTCGGGTGCATTAAAGACGATGTCGCTGGAACCGCCGAACTTGGCGGGTAACGGCATCGTTGTCAGTTCAGTTTTATTTCCTGGCTTCATTTGCCAAGTGCCCGCCAGTGAGAATGATTCCTGATCAGTTTCAATCTGCGGAGCTTCCATGATGCTGTTCCCCTTGATCTGAATGACGATCAGATTTGCATCGTTAAGCGTCACCGAACTTCGAGGCACACGGAATATTCGACTTTCGGATTTGATGATGCATTTCTTTTGTTCGGCACCGTTGATCCAGACTCGCGCATCGTTCTGATTACTGACGCGGATGTCGATGGTGGGTTCAATGAGTTCGCTGTTTTTACTGAACCATCTCTCAGGTACTCGCACGATGCAACGGAATGAAAGCGGCTTTCCCCGCGGAAGACTGGCTGCTGGTAATGCAGAATTTGTTGCAGAGACGTCACCGACTGTGACCAGTTGCCAGTGGTCGGATCGGGGTGTTTTGTTTGCAGCGGGGGGAGCATCTTGTGGTTGATCGTGGTCACCGGCGAATTTGAACGGTGTTCCGCCAATCCATTGGTCGCTGGTTATGGTTGGACATACATAACGTTCAATGTGCGAGATGACTCGTCGTGTTCCTTCGAAATGACTGACATAAGGCCAGCGGGCAGGGTTGTACATGGTGTCGGTCATGTCCCGCATCAGCACCACATGTTTTCCATTCTTTGCCATCTGACGCAGACCAAACGGTCGTCCGAGTACACACATGTTTGTATGAACCCCAGTTAACACGACATTCTTGATCCCTTGTTCGGTAAGAACGTTCCAGACTTCGTCCCCTCGATCACTGATGTAGTCTCGTTGAGAATCGATTGTGATTCCCGCGTTTTGACGTTGCCACGGCATGTTTGGATTACGTCCCATCGCACTCAGTTTCTTTGCCCATTCGGCATGTACCGTGCGGTCGTCATCTTCACCTCCATCTGACTGATCGATCGGATAGGCGGCTTTTTCTTCTGTGGGAATGGCGGAGCACCATGATTCAATATCAGTTGGTTGATCCTTTGCACGGGGGGCATCGATTGCACGACGTCGAGCTGGGTGATCTTGGTAGGCATCCATGCAGTCACTTGGTGCGTGGATGATTGTCACGCCCTGGCTTCTCGCAAATTTCAGTACAGCGTCAAGTCTTGGTAGCAACTGTTGAAGCCTTGCAACGGCATTCGGGCTGTGGTGATAGTCCCAGACATCACAGACGACGATTGCGGTTTCAGCGGGAGTCCATTTTTCATCACGGGTTGCCACGATGAATGCGTTGGCGTCACCTGACGCCGGACGTTGCAGCCTCAATTGAACTTCAAGGGGAGTATCTGCGAGGGCGGGCGATTCGGATGACAAAGTGACAACCAAAATGAGGAAAACGAACAGTTGTCGTGACAGATGATCGAAGGTAGGGCTCGGATTTCTCTGCATCGGTTTATCTTCTCGTTGTCTTTGCAGGGGCAGGAAGGAGCTTTGCCTAGGGCAGGATCCACATGTTTCACATGATAACAGCCGTGAAACAGTCGCTGGCCTGTCACCGAGGGCGAAATTTACGTTCACCCGAAAACGGTCTAGCGATCTTTGACACGCCCGTGCTACAGACATAGACGTCCATGATTCATTGATTGAGGCTGTTTTTGAACGCTACAACCATCCCTTACCGCTATCGCCGTTGGCCGTGTCTTGCCCTGTGTTGGGTAGCGTGCGTTCTGGCAGTGGCATGCACAGGGTGTGTGCGGCGACGCATGACGGTTCGAACCAGCCCACCAGGAGCCACGGTTTCGATCGACAATCAAGTGGTTGGGACCAGTCCGGCCGCTACCAGCTTTGTTCATTACGGCACCCGCGAGTTCCGTATTGAAAAAGATGGCTATCGCACGGAGGTCATTCGTCGGAAAATCAAACCACCGTGGTACGAGTGGCCAGGAATCGATTTTTTCTCGGAAACATTGTGGCCCGGTGAACTGCGTGATGAGCGTATCATAGATGTGCAGCTCGCGCCGAAAGAACTCGAGCCGGCAGAAGACCTGATGAATCGTGCCGATGCACTGCGTAATCAGTCCAAAGCCGGAATCATTACCGCACCTCCTTGATCCGCCGACCATGTCTTACTCGAAAACGAGCGTTCTCTTTGCGCCCGTTTTGATTTTGGCGTTCTTTGCACCTTCATTACTTGGTCTTGATCGTCTTGCATTCCGTGATGTGGGGCATTTTTATGCGCCGCTGTACGATTATGTGGCCGAACGTTGTGATGATGCGTGGCTGCCACTTTGGAATCCTCTCGATCAGACCGGGATGCCTCTGATTGGCGAGACGACCACGGCGGTACTCTATCCGATCCGTTACCTCGTTTTTTCTTTGCCGATGTCGACTGAGTCGGCCATGGCATGGTACGTGGCCGTGCACTTGATCCTCGCCTCGTTTGCAGCAAGAGTGTTGGCTCGATGGGCGGGATGTCGTCTGATGGGTTCCACGATCGCCTCGTTGTTGTATCCGCTTTCTGGCTCGGTTCTGTTCCTGTACACAAATCCGCCATTTCTGGTGGGGGCTGCGTGGTTGCCGATTGCTCTGGGAGCAATGCTGCTTCCCGCTGCCGGCAGCCGGCGTTTCCGCGTCATCACTGCAGGTGCCGCGATGGCGATGGTTATTCTGGGAGGCGATCCGCAGTCGGCATTGCATGTGATGATTGTTGTTTCAGTGATTGGGCTCGGGCGTCTGTTGATGCGGTCCCCGAATCGAATCGATGGGGTGGTGTTTCTGGGAGCCCCAGTGCTTGCTGCCATTCTTTCGGTGCCTCAATTGGTTGCATCAATCAGTTGGAGTCAGCAGAGCGAACGACTGCAGCCTGTGGTGAATGAATCTTGGACTGACCCGCCGCAGGTCGGTGGTCAGCGTTATCAGGCATTTCAATTTTCTTTGCCGCCGTGGCATCTCGCCGAAATGGTGACCCCCCATGCATTTGGATCCTTTATACCGATCAATCAGCGGTTCAGCCGTTCATGGCCAGGTGATGGACGCGCTTGGACGCCCTCGATTTACATGGGCGTCGTGACGTTCCTTGCCCTCTGGATTCGGTTACGTTTTCGCCATGAGCGTTTTCATGGGCCATGGTTGATTCTGTGTTGGCTCTCGTTGCTGTTAGCTCTGGGCCACTTTGGCTTGGTGTGGTTGGTCCAGGCAGGGACAGGCTGGTTGCCGCAGTACGACAGCGCCATCGGCGGACCTTACTGGTTTTTGTATCATTGTTTGCCGGGCTATGATTCGTTTCGTTATCCCGCCAAATGGTTGCCATTCTTTGCCTTGGCGGCCACCTTGGTGACAGCTCAGCTATTTGATCGTCTTTCCGATGGGCGGCACACGGCCTTTGCTTTGCTGGTTGCCAAGTCTGCTTTGCGTCTCGCGGTTGTGGTGATTTGCAGCATGATCGGAATTCAACTCTATCGTTGGCTCTGTTTTGATGATTTGAATCGTATTCGCGGGCCCAGCGATTCGTTGTGGGGGCCACTCGATGTCATCGCTGGATTGTCGCAATTGACGCGATCCATCTGTCAAACGAGCATTGTCTTGGTCGCGGTTGCATTGAGTTTAAGATGCCTCAGCCTGAGCACAGATAACCGTTTCCGTTGGACGATGGTTGCGGTATTTGTCATCGGTTTGGATCTCGGAATCAGTGGCCATGCCATGGTGCACCAGGTTTCCAAAGCAGAGGTAAAGGAAGTCAGGCTGAATTTGGGTAGACCAGCGCGAACTGCACAGAACCGATGGATGAGAACCAGGACAGGATCTGGTTGGCCCACTGTGTGGAGTCAAACCAGCAGCCAAAATCGTCTGCTGGAAACTGAAGCCAGTAGCCGATTGTCATGGTTTGGGCGTTGGCATCTTGCTGAGCGTGTTCACATGCTGAACAACATGGTTTCCATTCGCAGCAGGAATTCCGCTGTGTTCTGGCAGGCGATCGATCAGCTGACTTCCGAGTTGTCAGTGCGTGAGCAAGTTCGGTTGTGGCGATCGCTGCGGGTATGGCTGGCGATCGAAGGTTTTATTCATGCCTCTGATCGCGTCGACACGGTCGAAGTGAAGGGAGCGAAATTGGATCTGGTCGATCTGTCGTCACGCTTTGTACGACAAGATAGTGATCTGTGGGCCTATCCAGATTGGCAATACTCTTCGGAGCGTTTGACCGTTGCTGTTTTGGTTGATCGATTCCAACAGGCTGGGTTTCTGCTGGATGAAAAAGGGCACAGGAATCCTGAGCAGCAGAGGCCCGTGGTTGAAGTGACGGATGATTTCCAGCCAGTTGTGTCTGATGATCAGCCGACACCCGGAAAATTCGGTCTCCGGACGCAAGAATTTTGGAATCCACAGCGATTGCAGCAGCAACCCGAGTCGGTGGTCTATCGGGTGCAAATCAATACACCTGTGCTGATCACACGACCCACTATTCAGGATGGAAACTGGCACGCACGTTTTTCATCCGTCTCACCGAACAAACTGTTTTCTGATTCCGATCGCGGATCATGGCAGTCCGTTGACGTACATAGCGTTGATGGAATCACTCAGGGTGTGCTTTTGCCAAGCGGTGAGTGGTGGCTCGAGTTTTACTATCAACCGTGGTGGTTGAGTTGGTCCATTGCCACGTTTGCAGTAGGTTGGTTTGGCTTTCTGGTCTGTTTCATGTTTTGGCGATCAGATCCTGTGGCCAGTGTCCCTGACGCTCCAGTTCCAGCAGCAAGTGTTTCGTGCTGATGCCACCTTTGGCACTGTATCCCTGAAGATTACCGGATGCGGAAACGACGCGATGGCATGGGATTACCAGCAGGATACGGTTGCGTGACATGGCTGCACCTACGGCACGACTCGCTTTTTCATTGCCAGCCAATGCAGCAAGCTGTTTGTAGGTAACCGTGCTTCCAAATGGGATTTCAAGGCAGTGTTGGTAAACTCGTTGTGTGAACGGTGTCCAGCCGGTCGGGTCAAGCGCGAGTTCATGCCAGGCTACCTTCTGTCCCTGAAAGTAATCATGCAGTAGAGCATCAAGACTGTCAGCGTGATTGTTTGCAGTCTGTGTTTCTCGTTGGGTGTGGTTGCTGGGGGGTGTTTGCCAGTTGAGTTGAAAAAGACCATGCTTGGTCCACGTTGACCACAGCGGTCCTAGGGGACTGGCGTGCTGTGCTGTCAGTAAATGGTCGATGATTAGTTTTTGGGATGTTGGCATTGAGGCCATGCCCTTTCACTTGCCGATGCAGAAGCGGCCAAAAACTCGATCAAGAATATCATCGGTGTAAACCGTACCCGTCACTTCGCCGAGGCATTGAGCGATGGTTCGCATTTCAGCAGAGACGAACTCGTGCCCTTCCTGGTTCACCGTCAGTTGAATGGCCTGTTGAATCGCAGCAATCGCCTGATGAAGTGACTGGCTGCAGCGAGCAGCGGTGCCAACGACTGAGCCGATCTCTTCAGAGTCGTGTCGTTTTAAATGTTCACAAAGTGAGTTTCTGAGGTCGTCGATTCCTTCACCATTGAGTGCACTGCATTGAATCCAGGGATCGTCGGGGCTGGAAGCGGAATTCGAGGCAATTACTGCATCCATTTTGGTGGCGACCCAGAGGTCGATTGTCTGGGGCTTTCGCGTACGATTTGCCAGTTCTTTTAATTCGGCGGTGGTCGAAGCAAAATCGCCACGACTCGCATCAACGCACCAGAGGCGCACGCGAGCTTCATTGGTGGAACGGCGAGACTGGGCTTGTGATTGTTGAGAGACTTCTGTTTCAGCTTCTTCAATGCCCGCTGTGTCAATGAGAGTAATGTGGTTGCCCTGTAATTCGATATCAACGGTTACTGTGTCACGCGTTGTGCCGGCAATGGGAGCCACAATGGCAACTTGTTGGTCGGCCAGTCGATTGATCAGGCAACTTTTTCCTGCGTTCGGAGGCCCACACAGGGCCACTGTGATGCGTGCCGATCCGCCTCCGCGGTTTTGCATGAGCTGAAGCGTTTGTTCGAGTTCAGCTGCGATGGCGGAAAGTCGCTCCACAAGATCATCGTCACTGATGAACGAGATGTCTTCGTCTACAAAATCGAGTCCTGCTTCGACGTCAGCAAGAAGATCCAGAAGTGTGCTCCGCATTCGTTCCAGAGGTTGTGACAGGTTTCCGCTGAGTTGTCTCAGTGCGTGATCGAGTGTACCGCGTTTTTCTGCGTCGATAACGCCCAGTACAGCTTCGGCCTGGGTTAGGTCAAGTCGACCTGCTAAGAAAGCACGCATTGTGTATTCGCCCGGTCGGGCGGGGCGTGCACCGCAGCGTCCTGCTTCGTCAACCAAACCTCGCAACAGCGGTAATGAACCGTAGGTGTGTAATTCTGCTGAGGGTTGCCCGGTGTAACTTCGCTGCGTCGGCCAAATCATCACATCAACCGGAATCAGCCCCATTTGACTGCCAAGGTCAACTTGCGTTGAGATTCGTCGGGGTCTCTTGACTTCATCGCATGGGATGCCCATCCGCCTGAGGATGTCCAAAGTCTCAGTACCGGACATTCGGACAACACCGCGGGGTGCAGGTGACGTCGGGGAGGCAATCGCGACGATCGTATCATCGGCGTCAAGCAGAGTCATATTCGCTGGATCACTGTAGGATTCCGGATCACTGTGGGACCACAGTGGCGAGGTTTTGGTCGCGAGCTGAAAACGACAGCGAAGAGCTGCCAACGCTGGCACCTGCCCTGCGTAAAGCATCGACTACTGCCTGTTGAGTCACAAGATCCCGCATGATGATCGGTTCTTTGCTGCGATCACCTGGATAGATGACCAGCAACGGAATGGAACGGGAATCTAATTCACTCAGCTTTTGCTTGATCTTTTCGTCAGGGTCAGTCCAGTCTGCATACATTGCAACGGCTCCCAGTTCGTCGATTACTTTACGGGTCGTGGCGGTGTTCAATGCGACTTCGTAATTGACGATGCAATTGACGCACCATTTGGCACCAAAGTCGACCATCACTGTCTTGCCCTCGTTTCGAAGTTGCTGCAACTGAGCTTCGTTGTAATCCTGCCAATCGAGTTCTTTGACTTGCTCAAGGTAATGAAATGCTCCCACACTGATGGCAGCCCCAGCAGCGATTCCACCGACCCAAGCGGTAATGCGTTTATTCAAGTCGGCGTAGTTTGGAACCTTTCCAATGATCCAGCAGCCGAACCAGATGCCAATCAGCGAAACAAATACGGGAAGTTTCTGGGTGTCGTTGAACTGTGAGAAAAAGAAAGCAACCGTGCCCAAAAACAGAAACGCCATCAGTTGCTTGAGGGTAACCATCCAGTCACCGGGTTTGGGAAGCCATGCGATGAGTTTTGGACGGAATCCAATCAGTAGGTACGGAGATGACATCCCGAGTCCGACGGTCAGAAAGATAGCGATCGTCTGGATTGGGGCAAGATTCAAGGTGAGTCCGAGGATGAATCCGAGTAAAGGACCACTGCATGGCGTCGCCATGATGGTGGCAAAGATGCCTTTTGAGAACGCGCCAAACAAACCCTCTCGACTCTGCAAATCCTGAGAGGTCTTTCCTGCTGCCATTCCAGGAACCGGGATTTCCCAAACGTCGAGGTAACTCAATGCGAGTGCAAAAAGAGTCAGCGTCAGACCAAGGCGGACAGGAAAGTAGGTGAACTGCTCTCCCCAGCCGAACTTGGTAACGGCTGCGACTATCGCCAGAAGCGCGAAGACGGCCATGATGCCAGCGACGTATGCAATGTTGAGCGTCAAAATTCGCTTGCGATCTTCTCCGGCCTGACTGACAAAACCCATGATCTTGAGGCCGACCACAGGAAGAACACATGGCATCACATTCAGAATCAATCCGCCAATGAAGGCAAATAACAAAATCAACGGGAAGGCAGTGGCTGAACCACCTGACGCATCGTTTGCAGTTTTCGTATCCGTTTGGGCTACATCGGCTGTTCCAGCAGGCGGTTGGTTTGCGTTGCTGTTAGTGCCGCTGTCAGTGCCGCTGTCAGTGGAAGAAATGTCATCTGCTGCAGGGGGTTTGGGATCACCCGCCGGTTTTGTGATCGGATCGACCCACTTTGTTTCAGCCGCAGCGTCCTTGGCATCATTGGATTTGCCTGAGGTGAGCATGACGGCCGCAGGGGTTTCTATCGTGGACTCAGCCACGGTCAGTGGGGCTTTGAATTTGAGAGCTTGGGGTTGCAAGCAACTCCCATCAGTGCACGCTTGGTAAGCGATCATCCCCTCGATCGTTTTATTGCCTGGCTTGGCTGTGGGCGGAACCATGAATGGGATGCGCCAAGTGACTTTTCCATTGAAGTAGCCATAGGGCAGTACACCCTTTTTCTGTGTCACCGGAACGTTTGCAATCGGTTTTCCAATCTGTAAGCCAGACTTTGCTGTTACCACAAAATTGGTAGAGAGATCCGAATCATCAACGGCTGTTTCATAAACGTGATAGGTCGCATCTGGCGTAGCGGTGAAAATCAACTCGCCCCATTGCCCTGCTTTGACGGTTGTCGGGAAAACAAAGGCGGTCCATTCCACGGCATAATCGCCGTCGCGAAATGGTTTGGCGACTTTGCGAAAGAGTGATGATTCGGTGTTCAGCCCTGAGGTCAGTTGGACGGGTTCTGTCTCAGCGCCGGTGTCACTGACTGAGACGGCTTCAATCGTTTCGTTGACCGGAACACATGCTTCTTTGCAAACAAGTCCACTGGCTTCCACTGAGATCTTTCCATCGAAGCCGGCCGGCGCCTGGATCTTTGCTGACCATGTTACGCTGGATTCAAACTCCTCGACGGTCAGCCCTTTGTAGATCGAGGAAATACTGCTGTGCGGTTTGCGGTCAGGAGTGAACTTGCTTGTGATTTTGACATCAGTGGGTGACTTGATTGACAGCTTGGTTGGTGTTGGTCCACCCGATGGTTGAGTCATCGAGTAGATGTGCCAGCCACCACCCAAGGTTGCGATAACATTCAGTTGCCCTTTGCCGCTGCCATCGATCTTGTAGGTTGCCCGCCATTGGACCGGTTCTGCCGAATCCTCACCAAAACCACCTAGCGAAAAGTCAGGAAACAAATCAGCTCCCCCACCAAAGCTATCCTGAGCATGGGCAGGAGCGATCCAGCAACATCCCAGCAGGGCAAGCATTGGCAGCCAACGTGAGGGGCTTGTGATCCAGCGTTGCATGGAAGATTTCATTCGGTTTCGCTCGGTTTTTCAGTGGTTATCGTCTAACGACTATTCTACGCGTCACGGGAATTCCGGGTCAATATTCAGTCGTCGGTCAGTCGTGTGGCAACTTGGATCAGATTGTAAATCCGCTTGGCCAGTATTCCCGGCGGCACTTCAAAATCTCGTCGTTCGACCAGCAACCACACCAACCAATTCGCCAGGCTGAGCCAAGCACCCGCAAAACAGAGATCTGTCGCCAGGTTGGCTATGGGCGGCTCATTGGAGTGGCTTGGTTGTGGAATCCTTGCTTGATAACCCGTAAAAACTGCGTCCCAGACGTCCCCGGCTGAGTGTGGCCCCGACAAAAAGCTGCCTGCCCAGCGAGCCAGATCCGACGCTGGTGTGTCGATGCGGACGGCATCAAAATCAACCAATCCGGTCGCTCTTCCCGCTGAGAACAGAATGTGTTGAGCGTGGACATCGCGTAACACGTATTGGGTAGCTGTGTTGCAATCTGCGTACTGACTTAATGATCGGTGGATTTGATCATGAGCTTCATCCCATTTCCAAAGCAGCAGGTTAGCGGCGTCTCGGATGGCCGAAGCTACCTCAGCATTCAGATTAACTTCGCTGATCAAAGTCATTGGTAGCGGGAATTGTTGCTTTCGAGCGGTTAGGATTCGCAAGCGTTCTTGGATGATGGGGGCTGGTTGGCGGCAGGATTGCAGTGATGCGGTGCATTCATGGAAGTTCGCAATCACTTCAGCACCCCGACGTATGGTGCTCAGATCAGTATTCACGTCGACCGCCTTGCCCGGTCGCCACTGTGACAGTTCCCAGTGTTCACCAGCCATCGAGAACACCGTTTCAGTGAGGTTTGAAGACAGGGATTTTGCTGCTGGTTGGAAACTCACGGGAAGTGCAACCGTTTCGCAGCCTTTGTTCCACGCGTGGGTGATGACGCGGTGGATTGCTTCAATGCGCTCGAGAGAGATGGTACTGGGCCAACGCTTGAGTGCGTATTCAGATCCATCGACTGCACGGCAGTGAGCAACCGTGCCACCACTGAGGCCTCCGCCCAGTTTTCTGATGGCGACGATTCCACGAGCTTTCACCACAGCATTCACAATCAGTGGCGGAATGTCCGGGGGAATCATCGGGTAGTGCATTGGTTCATGGGAAATGTTCTTCTGCTCCGCAGGATTGTTCATCTTGTCACAGGATTTTTGGCCGTGGCGATCCGTTGGTTCGTGCCCGCAGGTGTCCGGTTTTCAGGACGTCTGATGACTTTGCACCGTCTGATGACTTTGCACCGTCTGATGGTGTTTTCTGGTTGCAATGTGCTTGATTGCACCGTTCAAATCTTTGCCGTCACCTCTGTAGCGGTCACATTTTGGAAAATCAGATCGTGGCTGGATGGCGTTCGGCAGCGGTTGCGCTGTGTCGCCGCTAGAATGAGCCAATAATCCGCAAATACGACGACTACCCCGTTCTATGATAACCATCTCGCGGCAGGTCTTGATGGGTGGCAATAATAGCCCGGAACCAACACTTCACTGCATCTCTGCGAACCAATACAGCCATGACATCCGAATTGCCGCCCTATGATTGCTTTCTTCTTGTTTCCTTTGGCGGCCCGGAGGGGCCGGATGACGTGATACCGTTTCTCGAAAACGTACTGCGTGGCAAACGCGTTCCGCGTGAAAGGATGCTTGAGGTCGCCGAACATTATAAGCAATTTGGCGGTGTCAGCCCCATTAATGAACAGAATCGCGAACTCTTGAAAGTGATCCAATCTGAGTTCGAAAGAGCCGGAATTGAACTTCCAATTTACTGGGGAAATCGCAACTGGGATCCGCTACTGCCTGACACCATTCGGCAGATGCGAGATGATGGTCGCAAGCGGGCACTCGCATTTTTCACAAGCATGTACAGTTGTTACAGCGGGTGCCGACAGTACCGTGAGAACATCATGGGGGCACGCCAGCAAGTTGGGCCGGATGCGCCGCTGATAGAAAAGGTCCGGATGGGATTCAACCACCCGAAATTTATTGAAGTGATGACCGCCAATCTGCAGGAGTCCATCGATACGTTAGGCAATACTGCAAGGGATTCTGTTGTTCTGTTCACTGCTCATAGTATCCCGTTATCGATGTCCGGCAATTGTGACTACGAAAAACAGCTCAAGGAAACATGTCGGTTAGTTGCCGATTCATGCGGGGTCAGTACGTGGGATCTTGTTTACCAGAGCCGCAGTGGACCTCCACAGCAACCGTGGCTTGAGCCTGATATTTGTGATGCGATCAAAGCACGTGACGATCAACAAAAACTTGACAGTGTGATCGTCGTTCCGATTGGATTCATCAGCGATCACATGGAAGTCATGTTCGATCTCGATGAGGAAGCTGCTCAAGTATGTGAAGAACGTGAAATTCGTATGCACCGCACTCGCACCGCAGGAATCGAGGCAGGGTTCGTTGAGATGATCCGTGATCTTGTGCAGGAGCGAGTGGAAAATCGGCAAGAGCGAGCTGCAGTCGGGGAACTGGGGGCATGGCATGATGTGTGCCCTGATGACTGTTGTCTCTACACGCCGCAGCGTCCGCCGGCCGCTGGTGGTAGCGGCCGTCCGCCATCTGGACGCCCGGCGAACGTCTAGGGCCAGTGATTCGCTCTTAACGATGATTCCGACTCATTGTCCGCGAACACCGCTGCGTTTCCGGCGATGGGTACTGCCCGGTAGATTGTTTTCCAGGCAGTTGACGATTCAGCGGAGTTGGTTGCCGTGTGAGATCTTCCCCTGCCGTTTTTGGTGTCGATAAGGATTGAACAGCAGGTAGTTGAGGTGGCGATACAGGTCACTGGTTGCCAGCAATTCACTGTGGTTGCCCTCTCCCGCTAATCTCTCGCCGTTCAGTAGGACCACGCGATCGGCGGCACGCAGTGATGGCAGACGGCGGGGTAAAAGTACCACGAGTGTGCCTTGACGAACCAGTTTCTTGAATGCATTCAGGCAGGGATCTTCCGCCATGTGTTCTGCTGGCGGTGGCGGCTCCAACGCCAGCAAAATGGGCGGTTTGTGCAGCAGTGCTCGCGCAACAGCAATGCCGTAAGTGGTCTCAACACCCAGCATTGAGTCGTTCGCGCTGACGATCGTGTTGAGGCCTTCAGGTAAACGTTGTATTCGTTCATATACGTTCACTTCGCGTAGGGCGTCGAAGACATCGCCGCTGCTGATGCCGCTGTCATTGCCCGACAGATTCTCCAATATGGTTCCATTCCAAATAGGACCATCCGGTTCGATCCACATCACGTTTCTTGCCAACGCTTGCGGGTGAATGTCACGAAGCGGGATGCCATCGATTGAAACACGACCTTCGCGCGGAAGCCCGAAGCCCATCAATAACTCCGTCAACGCTCGTGTCGATACCTGTTCGGTTCCCAGTAACACGACCAACTGTTCGGGATAAAGCTCTAGGCTCAAATGGCTCAGGATCAGTTCACCATTGGAATCACTCAGGGTGACATCGCGAATCTCGACATTGTCACGCAGACCGGCCAAGCCAACTCGTTGCTCACTGGGGGCAACATCATCGCTTCTTTTCAGATAGCGGTAGATGGCTTCACTTGATTCTCCGCTCTTCGCTAACTGGCCGGTCAATCTTTGTAGTTGCCCAGCGGCTGATGCAGCCCCCGCCAACGCCAAACCCAGAACCAGTGCCGCAGGCACGTTGAGTCCGCTGTCACTGCCAAGGAGATTCACGCCTAGCCCGAGAATCATGACAGCAATGGCCGTGCATACCGCCATGAACACCAACGGCCAGATGCGTGCTTGCCGACTGTCCTCGAGGTCAAGTCTTCGAAACATCGATTCAAGCTCTTGCTGATAGGCTTGGTCAGCAATTCCTTGTGACTGAAGACGGGCAAGCAGGGGAGCTTGTCCTACCAGTGTAGCCATTCGTTGCCTTGAACGCGGCACTTCCCAGTGTGTGAGCTCAGAATCCTTTTGTCGGTGCAGTTTGCGGAAAAATTGCCTTACCAGGACACCGCTGATGACAGCCAACACGGCAAGCCAAATGTTGACAAGAACTGCCAGGAAGACGCAGCCAACCAGAGTCAGAAGACTTCGGGGAACAGCTTGATACCACTGAGAAAGGCCGGTCTGAATGCACGGCAGTTGGTGGCCGATAATATCGTCGGCACGGACCTGTTGTGCGGCGGCACCCTCCACTTCAGCGCGTCTTAAACTTTGCTTGAGGATGCGTTCATGCATTGACTTGACGATTCGGTTGGCACGTGCGTCCGCACTACGGCGGTGCAGCCAAATACAACCTGCCAAGACAGCCGCGGTCAGCAAAGTAATGCCCACTAACTGCGTCAGCTGCATGAGTGGTTCTTGCCCAATGAAATCTTCACTCAACGGAACCGACAGGTGTGTTCCTAACGTTACCGCCGTTTTTTCCAAACCCTTGGAGTTGAGCAGCATCGCGATGACGCCGACAAAAATGATCAGGGTGGGTACCAATAAACCTGCCAGACTGGACCACAGATAAGACAGTTGGAACCCGCGAGCCTCAGGTTCGTGTCGCAGTTGAGCGAGAGTGTTGAAGCGAATCAATCTTGTTAGCTCCTATGAGAGATTGGCTTGGAGCAGACAGGAAATGTGACTGACGTTCGGGAATGAGCATCGTCGCAGGCTCATTCCTGTTCGAGGTCGCGGTCTCGCAAATCAAGCCAGATCTCGGTCATCAAACAGTAGCATCGCAAGCATCCACACTGCGATAGTGAAACACACAAGGTAATTAAAGGCCCCCGCTAAGTAGAGCACTGGAATCTGATTTCCCGCATCTACAGCCGATTGGACGTTGAAAATGTTCAAATTCGGCACTACCACCGCTATCAACTTCCCGACAAACCCAACCAATTCATTATTTCCCTCCGTCGAAGCCACCAGCGGAGAGGTCAGGTTTCCAATCACATAAATCACAAAACATGTGATGAAATTGGCAAGCAGGGGAAGTCGAGTGGCTAATGCGACAGCCACAGCACCAATCGCCATGGTTTCCATGAAATACAGCCCCAAAACGGGGACAGTGGTCATCACTTCTTCGTGGCTCTCTTGCCATGTCGTATCACCGCGACTGGTTTCTCGAGCGTCGTAGATCGGTTTGTAGCTGATCACCACGAGCAGTACCGAAGCGATGATCAGGAACAGGACCAAGACCGAAAGCATGATCCCGGCGTACTTGCCAAGGATGAATGAACGACGGCTCACTGGCTTGCTGAGAACGGTTAATGCAGTTCGGCCTTCGATCTCGTCACTCACGCTGGTGCCAGCGCTCCACACCGCTTGTAGCATGCACAGAATCATGATCAACGTCACGCCGCTGTCTTTCAACAATCGGATGTCGTCACCAAGTGTGTTGAAGGGGTAAATGGCGAACAGCAAAACACCGACCAAGCCAATCGTCAGCAACAGCATGTACAGCGGTTGCGCCATCTCGTTCTTGGCTGTCGAAAGTGCAAGTGCCCAGACACGTGGCGCTGCTTGCCTGAAAACCATGATCGCCGTGGTTGTCAGAAAGAAAAGAATTGCAAGTAGCACAATGGATGATGCTTGTGGTACCACAGGTACATACTTGAATGTGAAAGACACGGTCGCACGATCAAGCTCGCGATTTTGAATGTGCAGTAGTGTGGGGTCACCAGGAATCGGTGGACTCTCGCGGTTCTCTGACCGAAACTCAAAGTCCTCACCCGCGTTCACGCGAGTTGGCGGCTTGAAAAAGTTTGCGGCATCCGCGGCATCTGCGATGAAGATGGTTCGATTGCTCGCGATCGTCAACTCGGATGCAGACCGCAAGTTGTAATCAATATCGGCCGGTGTGAATGGAGCGAGATCGGCTTCAGTGTCCTCACTAATGCCCGGAATCTCGACGACGTGGCGAACTGTGCCGTCATCAACCAAGTTGACCTGAGGAATCGCCTCGAGGAATGACATTGGATCGGTCAACATTGGCGTTGCAATTGCCGCGATCACGACAAACACCCCTGCGATCGAAAGCAGGTAGGGAACAATCCCCTCCATCAGTATTTGCGGCCACTCAACGCGTGTGCGGTGCCATGCTCCATAAATGACGCCAAAACCCAGCACCAAGCCAATGCAAAACAGCGGCAAGAACAAAGCCTCGCCGTATTCGGACGATTGGGGAATGTAGATCGCGCACAAGGCGACTGCGAACAAACCACCGAGAATCAGCGATGCTGAAATGCCTCGTTTCGGCGAATCGGCCAGATTCCCGATGCCAGGTACGAAAGAAAGGAGTGCCAGAGAGCCAAAAACCGCTGCCGAAACCAATGCCCCAATCCCGAGCCCGATTCCTATCAACCACAGCGGAGTGAGCCAAGTAGGGAGCCACTTCAACGCTTGGCCCAGCAAAAGCCCTTGGTCCATTAGTCCAGCAATGGACAACATTTCGGTGGATCCGACCGTAAATTCAGCAAGGCAAGACGTCATTCCGAGCCACTCAAACATTAAAAAGAGAAGACGGGGGAGAAAGGCACCAGGCCTTCACTCGCCCGGAAATCATTGCTCTAGGAGCACTTTTCGGGCAAAATCCCGTCGGTGATACACCTAGTGTAGGTCTGCTACGCAAGCAACCTGAAAAAGGTTTGCCATCATTGGTGGCGTGCCAGCAGCTTTCTGATTGATTCTGGAATCGGCGTCTTCGTGAGATGGCCTGCCGCACCGGGCTCAGACCCGTGATCCAAATAACAGCAGACCGCTGCAAGCGTCCCCTCGGCAATCAGTTCGTCTGCGCGGAGGAAGCGACATCGGTACTCGACGCTCGTATTCCCAATGTGTGTGACCTGAACTTCGATGCGGAGCAGATCTTCAAATCGAGCCGCGGCACAATAGCGACAGTTTGCTGCAATTCTCGGCCAAGTCACGGGTGGCAGTTCGGTGCCATCGGGTAAACGAGTCTCCGAATTGGGCAGAACAGGGATTCCCAATGAGCGGAGCATTGCGTGCTCGGCCGCCTCCATCATCGGGAAAAAAACTGAAAAGTGGACAATTCCAGCAGCGTCCGTGTCTCGAAATTCAATTCTACGTTCAATTGAAAAAGTCATGGCAGCTTTGGAAACGGCTTCGGTGAAGCCTGGGAACACGTTGAGAGTATGCAGCGGAAGTTTAACCGATCAGGGTTCGGGGCGTCTGTTCCAGCCGCCTTCAGAGTTTGCCCGCCGAGCAACTTCGTCACAGACAGGCACGGAAAGACGGTGAATCGCCAATGTTCTGCTCGGCCTCGCAAATGGGACGGATTGTGTCGCCCTTGGGTTCAACTCTCTAGGTGGCCGAGGTTTCGGCGAATTAAATCGCCCGCGAGCATGTGATTTAACCAGTTTTGCCACGGAATCGATGCGATTTGACCAGTCCCTCCAGTCCATTCCGTCGCGAGTTGAATTCACTTCCGTGGGAGCTAATCGTCGGTCAAGCAAGAACGGATCCTGACCTCATCGTCGGCGGATTGATGCACAGACGCGTCCCATCAGACGCTTGCACAGTCAATTCGACACAATGACCGAGTGAAGCTGGTGCATTCTCTGCTGAGATGCGCACCGCATGCCCCTCGCAGGGACAGACTAAGCAGATTCAGCCCTTCACAGATGACTTAAGCTCTGTGAAAGGCTTCTATCAGATTCCACGACGAGTTCTGGGAAGCTTGGGCACGGAGCCCTGTGAAGCTTGGGAGACGCGTGGTTTTGGTTATTCGCCTACGAATGGCAGCAAAGCCATGAAGCGAGCTCGTTTGACGGCAGCGGTGACAGCATGCTGGCTAGCAGCAGTACAACCACTCTTGCGACGGCCCACGATTCGGCCTTGGCGATTCACCATTTTCTTTAGCAAGTCGACGTCTTTGTAGTCGACGTACATTGGCCGTGGACGCTGGCCATCTACGAAAATGGGGTCTTTCTTGCGGGTTCGGGAGCGAACTCGGGAGCGTTTACGGGCACGGCTTCGCGTGCTCATCGGTCTTGGAGGCATGTGTGTCTCAAATAGAGAGGCGAACGGTCTATACGGCCGACAATCAAAGATCATCGACTCGCCAAAAGATCTTCATCAGCCTGATCCTTCGCCCCAAATTTGGAGGCGGCGGAAGGCCGAGGGGAGAGTATGTCTTCGCGGAAACTTAGTCGCAAGGGGAAATTGGACCAAGATTTGCCCTTTCGCGAACCAAAAACCTTTGCCATATTTCCCAAATGCTTCGATGGATGGGAGTTTTTCGGCTGTGTGAGGGTATTCCAGGGCAGTCTGGGACTGTCTTAGCACAGACGCCGATTCGCCCGTTTCATCGACCGTTGCATGCGGAATGGTAAGGAAAAGTTCCCTGTCGTTCTCATGTGCACGAGTTTGCAAGCGTCCCGTTCAACAGCGCGTGCGACTGTTGGCACAACATGAGGCTCAGTTGAGGGACGGGTGCAGGACATCGATGCAGTCGATTAACGCCGAGCGGGAATCGCATTCGGCATCCGCTTTGATCCGACGTCGCTCAGAAAGCGGCTTGGACTCCGGCGGTTTGGAAAAGCTGCGTTGAGAGTTCTGCATAACACCGGATCGTCAGGCAGGTGGGTAACCACGTTGGCGAACGCCTCGAACAGTATCGTAAGTAAGAATAGCCATCCACAACCCCCGGCGCGAATCGCGCCCAAACAAAACTGAGCTCTCCTTCAGCATCGACTGGAATTTTGATAATCGGCACGTTCTGTTCGTCGTGTCACCATCGAAGCCGGAAGCGATAGCCCTGTTCAGGTGAAAGTTATGAGTCTGGATAAACTGAGAAACATCGGGATTAGCGCCCACATCGATTCAGGGAAAACTACCTTGAGCGAGCGTGTCCTTTACTACACCGGACGGATTCACAAGATCGAAGAGGTTCGGGGTGACGGTGACGGAGCCACGATGGACCACATGGAGCTCGAGCGTGAGCGTGGGATCACCATCACGAGTGCTGCTACAAGCGTGATCTACAAAGATCATCCGATCAACTTGATCGATACACCCGGCCACGTTGACTTCACTGTTGAGGTTGAACGCAGCTTGCGTGTGCTCGACGGTGCAGTGCTCGTCCTGTGCAGCGTGGGCGGCGTGCAGAGTCAGTCCATTACGGTGGACCGGCAAATGAAGCGTTACCAAGTTCCTCGCTTGGCCTTCATCAACAAAATGGACCGTACAGGTGCCAATCCCTATCGCGTCGTTGAGCAGTTGCGAGACAAGCTGGGGGCTGATGCGTTCATGATGCAAATTCCAATCGGTGCCGAGGATAACTTCGCAGGTGTTGTCGATCTGATCGAAATGGTTGGCCTGACGCACGCAGGTGATGAGGGTGAAGAAGTCATTGAAGGGCCGATCCCAGCTGAGCTTCAGGACGAAGCCGAAGAACAGCGTGGGAAAATGCTTGAAGCTCTATCGATGTACAGCGATGAAATGATGGAAATGCTTCTCAGCGAAGAAGAAATTCCAAAGGAATTGATCTACACGGTCACGCGAGATGCCGTCCTCGGTGGTGCTACGCCCGTCTACATGGGAACTGCATTCAAGAACAAAGGCGTTCAGCCGATGCTTGATGCGGTCATCCGGTACCTGCCAAGTCCTCTCGATCGTGATATTTTCGGCCGTAATCCGAAGAACGAAGACGAAAAGGTCGAACTGCAGCCGGACCCAAATGCCAACTTCGTTGGAATGGCTTTCAAAATCGTTGATGATCCGTTCGGTCAATTGACCTTCATGCGAATCTATCAGGGGACCATCGAAAAAGGTGGTACCTATGTGAATCAGCGTACCGGAAGAAAAGAGCGGTTCAGTCGTATCGTTCGCATGCATAGCGATAAACGTGAAGAGGTTGATTCAGCGTCGGCTGGTGACATCATCGCTGTCATGGGAATCGACTCGGCAAGTGGTGATACCTACGGTGTTGAACGTGATGCGTGTACGTTGGAGACCATGTTCGTCCCCGATCCCGTTATCAAAATCGCGGTTTCGCCCAAGAGTCGAGGTGATGGAGACAAAATGGGCAAAGCCCTGCAGCGTTTCCGCAGAGAAGACCCGACGTTCCGCGTTTTCACTGATGAGGAAACCAATGAAATCTTGATCAGCGGAATGGGTGAACTTCATCTCGAGGTCTACATCGAGCGAATCCGTCGTGAGTACGGTGTGGAAATCGAAGTAGGAGCTCCAAAGGTTAGCTACCGGGAAAGTCCGACCAAAGAGATCAGCTACGATTACAAGCACAAGAAACAGTCCGGTGGTTCCGGTCAGTTTGCTCATATCAAAGGCACGCTCTCACCAATCGAGTCAGACAGCGAAGATAGCTTCGAATTCGAAGAGAAAATCGTTGGTGGGCGTATCCCGAAACAGTACATCCCAGCCGTCGAAAAAGGATTCCGGGATAGCCTTGGAAAAGGCCCCATCGCAGAGTACCCCGTGGTGGGAACTCGAATCACCTTGGACGATGGAAGTTTCCACGAGGTTGACTCCTCCGAGAAGGCGTTCTACACCGCCGCTCAGGGTTGCTTCCGTGAGTACTTTAAGAAAGCTGGCCCGAAATTGCTCGAGCCAATCATGAATATCGAAATCGAATGCCCGGAAGATTTCCAAGGTACGGTTGTAGGTGACGTGATTCGCCGTCGTGGAATCATGACTAGCAACGATATCATTGAGCGGGTTAGCGTTATCAAAGCTGAAGTGCCTCTCGCCGAAACATTCGGTTATGCAACTGACCTTCGTAGTTTGACTCAAGGTCAGGGAACCTTCACGATGGAATTGGCGCTGTACCGACAGGTGCCTTCCAATATCCAGGAAGATATCATCGAAGAAAAGAAGAAGCAGCAACTGGTTGGTGCCAAGTAGACCCAATCTGACTCTTCAATCAGTATGTGAAAATTCAAGCGGCAGCGTGGAAACACGTTGCCGTTTTTTTATTGTGACCAGGCTTCTATTGTGACCAGCGTCGTGCTCTCTCCTGAAGAACCATGCGTCTGTACTTCCTCTGCACCCTTCAATTCCTCCGCAACTCTTCTGCGGTTCGTAGACGCTGAACTCAGACTCTTTTGCACGTTTGGGCATTGATTGATTGCTGAGCACGCCGCGATTCATCACAATGGCACGTGATCGTCACTGTGAGTGCTGGCGTCAGTTTGAAGCCAATGCACCGTCAAGAGCGTGATGTTGAGATTTGGGGGAACGCTTCCCTGTGTGAGTCAAACTCTGTTCCGAAAGTTTCTGCCTGATGTTTCGTCTACTAGCTCTTCAGTTGTTTGTGGTTGTCTGTTTTGCAAGCGTCCTTTCCCACTTCGCATGCGGTGATGAACGCCCTAACTTCGTCATTTTTGTGGCGGATGACATGGCTTGGGATGACTGTGGTGCCTACGGGAACTCTGTTATCCGCACACCGAATATGGACCGCCTTGCTACGGAAGGAATGCGATTTGATCGAGCTTACTTAACCTGTTCCTCATGCAGTCCCAGTCGATGTTCGATGTTAACCGGAAGGTATCCACACGCCACGGGGGCGGGCGAGTTGCATCTGCCCTTGCCGAAAGAGCAAACGATGTTGACCAAGCCACTGATGGGTGCTGGGTACTGGACTGCGGCGGTGGGCAAGTGGCATCTTGGGCAGGCAGTCGCCGACCAAGTTGATTACCGCAAAGGTTCCAATCCCGCTGCGATGGGAAATGCATGGGTCAAGGCTTTGAAGGATCGACCAGCAGATCAGCCGTTTTTCCTGTGGGCTGCCCACAGTGATCCACACCGTGGATACAAGCCGGGGGCAGTGAGTCCGCCCCATGACCCCGCCAAAGTTGTTGTGCCACCCTTCTTTCCGGATGCCTCACGCGTCCGAGAAGATCTTGCCTTGTATTACGATGAGGTCAGTCGGTTTGATGAACACATTGGAATGGTGCTGCAGGAACTCAAACAACAGGGACTGGAAAAGAACACCTTCGTTCTTGTGATCAGCGACAATGGGAGACCTTTCCCTCATTGCAAGACGCGAGTTCATGTTCCTGGAGTTCGCACACCATTCATCGTTCGTTGGCCACTGCGGGTTCGGGCTGGGCAAGTCGCGAAGAATGTTGTCAGCACCGTTGATATTGCGCCGACGGTTCTGGAATTGGCAGGACTCGAGCCACTGGCAAGCTTTCAGGGGAAAAGTTTTGTGCAGATGCTTTCCGATCCCGGTTTGCAAATTCGCAAGTACGCGTTTGCAGAGCACAATTGGCATGATTACCGCGCTTATGAGCGTGCCGTTCATAGTCGGGAATTTTGTTATGTCCGTAATTGGCTTCCCGGAATTGCCGCTACGCCCCCTGCTGACGCCGTGAACAGCCCAACTTACGAGGTGATGCTTGAGATGCATGCAGCCGGGACCTTGACGCCTTCCCAGCAGGGATGCGTTGAGACACCTCGGGCTGAAGAGTTTCTCTACGACGTCACAAAAGACCCGAACTGTTTGGTGAACTTAGCAACACTTCCCAGTTTTTCAGATCAATTGCAGTTGATGCGTGCCCAGTTGAAGCAGTGGCAGCAGGAAACAGAAGACAAGTTTCCGGGTGAAGACGGTTTGACGCCCGATGGCTTTGATCGAAACACCGGCAAGCGTCTGATCAAAGCCTCGCACCCCAGTTTTCTGAAGTAACCTGCCGGGAGCTCTGGTTCCCCTGTGAGGGGAGATCCCAGTGTGGCTTCCCAGTGGCTTTTCAGTCGCTTTCAGTGGCTTTTTCGGCTTGGTCACCCACACTGGCAATCAAGAGTCGAAGATGGCCTGCATCTGGTTGCTGAATTGTCCGTTGGACAGAACGGTTTCGATGCCTGCTGTCTTGGCCGCATGCAGTTTATCCACGTCAACGTGAGGACCGTAGGCAATCAGCTTTGCATCGGGGCACTTCTCGCGACAGAGCTCAACAAGATTGTTTGTGAGTCCGCTGCGCGTTGATAGATCAAGGACGACGTAGGCAATGCTATGGGTGTCTTCGGTTGGTAACTGTCCGCCCATGCGAAATTGGCGGCCGGCTGCAGTGGCGGCCACTTTCACTCGCGAGCAAAACAGCAGGTCGCCCGACAGCATCATGACGCTGCCAGGCGTTGAGTCGCAATCCTTGCTCATGCTTGCCTTTTTTCAATTTCGCTTTTCATGAAATTCAGACCTTCCGTGGCCAAAGTGATTTCGTCTTTGTACATCCGCCGCCAGATTTTGGTGGCAGCTGCAATTTCAGGAAGTGCTAATCCAAACGCTTCAATGACAAGCCATCCATCATAGCCGCTCTTCACGATCGCATCGAAATTCTCATCCCAACGTACTGCACCCTCGCCAGGTGTGCTGCGATCATTCTCACTGATGTGGATATGGAACAACTTGTCGCCACCTGCGTTGACCGCGTCGGTGACTGATTTTTCTTCGATGTTGGAATGAAAAGTGTCGTACATCATGCCGCATGCCGGGTGGTCGACTTCCCGCACGAAGCGAGCAGAATCCCCATGCGTGTTGAGGAAGTAGCACTCGAAACGATTCAATGCTTCGACACCGAGTTTCACGCCAACTTGTCCCGCATGCTCAGCAACTTGTCGCATGCTATCGACGCCCCATTTCCATTCGTCGTCTGTGGGGCCAGCACCGCTGAAGTATCCCAGTGCCGAGTGGTAAGGGCCGACTAGAGTTTCCACTCCTGCAGCGGCACAGCAATCAAGCGTTTGTTTGGTGAGTTCAACACCTTTCGCACGGACGCTGGCATCCGGCGAGATCGGGTTGTCTTCTTCTCCGCGGATCGTCACGGCTGTGCGAGCCAAACCCATGGAATCGAGGCTCTCGCCCAATGACTTGTAGTCCAATTCCAAGTTGAACATTGGTAGCTCGACGCCATCATAACCAGCATTCTTGAGTTGCTCACAAGTTGGCAACATTTCACTGGTGACTTCGCCGGACCAAAGCAGCAGGTTCATTCCGTATTTCATCGCAAACAGAATCTCTATTAAATGGCAGGGATAGAAGGAAAGTGATTCGTGACGCCGGGTGGCGTTAGCAACTGGCGACGCCGTGATTCTACCAAGTCCTGAGCTTCGGGTAGCCACCGGGCAATCGCATCCGGTAGAGCTGGTAAGCCAACCCGATTCATGACCTGGTTGAGACGCATCAGCATCTTTTCGTAGTCCAGATAATCGTAGAGGAACTCGATTTCCACGAATCGGTCAATCACGGCGGCCAGTTTTGTCGTTGGTTGGCCGGTAATTACATTGACGCAGCGTTCGATCGTCGAGGGTGGCGCCTGCTGTATCGCGGCGTAGTAATTTTCTGCATGGCTGCGATCATCCCGAATCCAAAGTCCATCCAGCAGCATTTCGATCAGAATGTGGCCGACAAACGAGGGACGAAAACCGGCGTCACCAGGCAATTGATCACGAAGCTGGACTGCCAATTCCATGTTGGTTTCCACAAATGCCCGAGTCCCGTGAAACCAGCGATCGTCCGAAATGTGAAGCAGGATGCCCTTGGCAACCTCGCTCAGTTCTGTATCGGGGCTGTTGACATGTTGCTCGGCCAATTTTCCGCGAGCCCTGATTTTGCGATCGACTACCGTCAGCCAGTCTGGGATGCCTGTTGATACGGCTAGCAGTGGACTGTCGAAGTTCGGACTTGTTAGGTACGGAATCGCATGGGACAGAAAGTTCATCCCGCCAGCCTATCGACCTGTCTTTGAACCGGCTAGCGGTAAGCCCCGCTAACGGGATACCCATGTCTTGGGAGAGCCGGTTCGCATATGACTTTCAGACGCTTGCTTATCAAGGCCCGCGCCAGCGGAAACGCATTGATTCAAATTATGCCGTATATTCAGACAAAAGTTCCGTTGAATGCTTGCTGAGGCCGTTGTTGCCATGCCTTCGTTGGCAGACGGCGAGCATGCATTGGATTACACTGTCAAACAATGTCGTATCGGCACATGCCAAGAACCTCTGTTTTTATTTCCAAACGACCTTTCTCTGATGCCAATTCAAATCAAGTGCAAGTGTGGTAAGACGCTCGGAATTCCTGATGGAATGCAGGGCAAGGCGGTCAAGTGCCCTGGATGTCAACAAGCCCTGAGGGTTCCGGGCGGAGGAGCCGCAGCAAAGCCTGCCGCTTCCCCACGTCCTGCTGCAGCGGTTGACGATTCCATGTCAGATCTATTTGACGAGGAGGGGTTCAGTGCAACGGTCGAAGCTGTCTGTCCGGCTTGCCGAGCAGAAATGCCGGGCAACGCCGTGCTGTGCACCAAATGCGGTTATCACAAGGAAGCCGGAGCGACGTTGGAATCACACAAAACAGCTGGTGTGGATATCGACCATGGAACCTTGGCTCTCGATAAAGCTGCGGTCGATATGGAGCGAGCTGCTGACTTGCAAAAGAAAATGCTACGCGGAGCGGGTTTGCCTTGGTGGGGATTGGCGTTGGCGTTGTTCATGCTCGGCAGCGGATTGCTGATTGCCGTGCTGGCAGTCAACGCCTCACGCCGCGTGGATGAGACGATTAGCTTCAATCCGATGCACCTTTTTTTGGTGCTTTCAGGAGCAGCGTTTTTTGCCATCTCGGCCGGTGCGAGTTTTATGATCATTCTGCACGCGTTCAAAGATTCCTTGCAGAACGGTCTGATCTGTTTGTTTGTCCCTTTGGGTATCTTGTATTACACCGTCACCCACTGGAGTGAGACTTGGCGGTTCTTCATTACCCACATCGTGCTGGCTGCGATTGGTACCGGCTTGATGATAGCCGCTCTCGCACAACTCGGTTGATGCGAAAGGTGAGTTGAAGAACACTCAGGATGCGTGGCAAGTATCCCGTCACACGGGAGTGCGATTCATTGCATCCGCTGCGAGGTATGGATCGAGGTTGTTTGAGCAGGCGTCTGAGTGCTCCACGGTCGTATTCCTCGGTCACGCTTACTTCAAGCGTCTTGCTTCAAGCGTCTTACTTCAAGCGTCTTACTTCAAGCGTCTCAGCGCTGGAGTTTGTGCACTGACCGGCATCACATTGGAGCGTGATGGCTTGTTCAGCATGTCAATTGACTGGGATGGTGTTTGCCCACCGGTTGCAATCTGGGTTGCGGATTGCTGAAATTCAGGGATGTTGATCGCTGGTTTGTTTGGCATGGCCTGTGAGCCCGGAGTATGGATGCGGCGACGAATGGTAGTGGTGGTCAGGCCTGTACTGCGAGTTCCGCCGGTGTTAGCAGCCTGCAAATAACGCTGGTACTGAGGTGACATCTGTGCGATCTCGTCAGCTTCCGTTTCCTCTGGCGTGCTTCCCGGCAGCATCATGGTTGCAGGGATGCCCTGAATCGGTTTGCCGGAAGTCGATTTGAAGGAAGTCACCAGTGAAATCCGTTTTTGCTCCCCACCAATGGCGTCCCATGGAATCCAGATGCTATAGGAAGCCCCGAGATCACCTTGGCTGAAATGTCTGGTGAATTGCTCAGGAGTGAACTCGAATCTTTTCGTCCCTGCTGGGTCATCAATATTTGAATCATCGAAGCCATGGACAACGAGCGTTCCTTCCACAGGGACAGACTTGGACTTGTCGTCGTAGAAAAAGACCCGGCCGCCGAAACCTCGAGTTGGCGTCCGGCCGGTTTGAATGATGGTGTCCGGCGTCCAAGTCACAGCTAGCTTTACCGGGTTCGGGTAAGGCTTGGGAGTCTTGCTTTTCTTGCCAACAAATGGGATTCTGTCCAGAAATGAACCTTCCTCCGCACTCGGCTTTTTGGAAAACAGGTTGTCGCTTGGTCCAGAGACACAGCCCACGCTTGCCGATGCAATGACTGAGACCGTAAGGGTAGTGAAGAAGCGTCGGCTAACTCGCATGTCTTGATCCATCCAAAAGAGGATTGAATAGGAAGGTGATTTGGGAGGTCGCATGTGGTGGTTCCCACTGACATGCGATGTGGTTCTGTAATCCGCATTCATGTGTGGCTTGGTTCAAGGGAACCGCAGCCGCGTCTATGGCAATCAATCGATTTCCTACTGCCGTCCAAGTCTCTGTTGCGGTCCAAGACGTGTTGGCTGCAGTCGTGTTTGCTCGGCAGCGGGCGTGTAGCCTGTCTGTCGTGCAGGTGATCCACCGGGTGCCTGAGCCACCCAAGTTGCTTGGGAAGCCGGTGGGATAGCGAAGCCAGTTTGTGGAATAGCCGCTTTCGCTGGACCAGGCAAAGTTTTTGGTGGAACCACTGCCGGTGCAACCGACGACGAAGCATTTGGCTGATTCGTCCAGATTTGTGGTGCCATCGACCGAGGAATGCCCGACGCGATTTCCGTATGCGGTTGTTGCACGCTGCTCCGAGACTGTGTTGTACCCGGGGCTAGTGTTGATCCTGAATTCTGTAGGCTAGAGATACCCCGTTGTGGATAGTTCGCAACTCGGGCTCGAGGCAGATAACTGCCCTGCTGTGCTCGTGCTGCAGCGGGTTGCACTGATGCCCCCGGTGCAGATCCACCACGATGGCTCAGGTTGATCTGACCCGTGGGAGACTGCATGACGGGACCGCTTCCATTGGCACGTGTTCCCGGAGGAAGCGTGCGGTTGGGTGGAGTCGCGACAGAAGGAGCGAAGTAAGAGCCGTCGATCATTCCTGGGTTGGATGCCTGTGGTATCTGGGCAGGTAATTCTTCCGGTAGGCTGCTACGCTCAAGAATAGGAGCGATTGGCATCGGGCCTTCGACAGTAGGCTGAAGGTCGGGGTAAATTGTCTGCCCCACTGCAGGTCCCCACAGACCGTAGCCACCACTGAGCCCCACATCACCGTGAGCTTCAACCACGTCTGAAAGGCACCAGCTCATTCGACTCGACTCGGTTGCTTTGACATAGTCGAGGTCTTCTTCACCTGTGACTAGCATGGGGGTCATGATGACAAGTAGTTCGCTGCGTTGTTCCACTTCCAAATCGTATTTGAAGAAGTTACCGATCAAAGGAATGTCGGCAATGAAAGGCACTCGTTGTGAACGCTGTTCTCTGATCTTCTGAATCAAGCCACCAAAGATCACGGTTTGCCCACTGTAGGCTGCAACCGTGGACTGAGCAGTCGTTTTGAGGATGTTCTGAACCCTGATGGTGTCACCCTCTCCGTCCGTTCCGATAGGTGTCCCTAGGGTATTCTTATCGACCTTGGAACGTGTTGCGTCGATGTCCATGACGATCAATCCATCAGATCCGACTCGCGGTCGAACCTGCATGATCAAGCCGACATCAACATCCTCTGTCTCGGTCTGACTTCCAGTTTGGTTAAATACCAGCCCAGTCACACGAGCAACTGTTTCGCCGACATCGACTCTGCCCTCGGTGTTGTCCATGGTCATGATCTGTGGACGACTGAGGATTTGCAAACGCTCGGCGTCCTGCAAGGTGCGAAGCAGCAAGTTAATCGAGTCGCTGGCAGCACTGAGAACGAAACCTCCGTATCCGAGAGTACTGCTGCTTGTGCCAACACCGAAGGTGGTAATGCCTTGTGCAGCCAGTTTGCCCGCACTGCCGAGGTTCTCATTTGGCAGTCCCACGTTGTTGAAGTTAAATCCAGGATCTGAAGTTGGAGCTACGGCAACGCCACGATCGAACAGCAGTGAATCCTGCAGGCCCACTTCACCACCGATTTCAAAGGCATCCCCAAGTTTGATTTCGGCTAACATGACCTTGATCAAGACCATTGGGGGGCGGCGGTCGAGTTTGTCAATCATGCGACGAACATCGGGGTAGAGGCGTGGTGAAACGCTGAGCAGCACGCTGTTACTGACAGGTTCCGCAACCACAATCAAATCGCGATCTGGAAGATCGAAGGGGCCCAGGCCCTGTTGGAACTGCTGAATGGAACTGACTCCCTGTGTCCGCTGCTGCACGTAACTCTGGATTGCCGTCGCAACATCGACAGCAGCCTGATGCCGAAGCCAAATGACCTCAGTAATGCGTTCTGCGAAGCCCTCGCTGTCGAGTCGCAACAGAATGCTCTCAACCACATCCAGGTCTTCTGCACCACCACTCGCAATGATGCTGTTGGTTCGAGGGTCGGCGCTGAAACGAAGAGGAACAAGCGAGCTTTCGCCAGCGGTAGAAGCAGGCAGGTTACCGGCTCCAATGCTGGTGCCGTTGGTGCCAGCATCATCACCGAATAGGTTTTGTAACTCGGTGACCAGCTGGACTGCGTCTCCGTTCAGAATCGTGAATACCTTGACCAGCGAGTCGATGCCAGGAGCCTTGTCAAGCTGGCGAACCAACTCGGCGATCAACGCCATGCTGGCTGCAGGTGCTCGTACCACGACTGCGTTTGAATTTGTGTCTGCAGTGACCACGGCACCGGACAAAATACCGGAGTCGATGACCTCTTTCTTGTCAGCATCGATTGCGACGATCGACAAGGCGGTCGACGGTGGAGTGATGTTGTCGTTACCCCCTTCGCCTTCGCCATTGATGGCTTCCTGAAGAACAGGAGCCAAGTCTTCAGCGACTGCGTTGCTCAATGGGAAAATCTTGATCTGGCTTTGAGCCGTAATCTGCTCAGCATCCAAGTCGTTGATCAGACGGGTGACCTCGATCATGTCTCGTGGGGAAGCACTGATGATCAGTGAGTTGGTGCGGTAATCGGCTAGAACACGAACACGCGTCCCAATCGCAGGTCGCAAATCGTCACCACTGCCTGGGCGATCGGTGAAGAAATCGCGAATCGTTGTCTCCGCGTCAACTGCCGATGCGTTCTGAAGCCGGAATACTCGAAGTCGGCTGCTGGCAGCCACTGGTTGGTCGATCTTGTCGATCAGCTCTTTCAAGCCGTTAATCGCCTCAGTTCGACCGATCAAAAGCAGAGCATTGGGTGAATCAAGTGAGGTGATGCTAACCTCCCCCTGACGGGCAGATAGGACATCTTCGTAAAGTTGCTGCAGTAACTCGGCCACTGCATTGGCATCAGCGTGCTTCAAATCGACCACGTCGATGTCTGGCTTGGTGATTTTGCTTTGCTCTTCGATTTGCTTGATCACATCCATCACTCGCTCAACGTCACGTTTGGCACCCCGAATGATAATCGTGCCAAGTTCAGGTACGAACTGGATCTGTGTGTCACCAATGACTCCAGCTCCGCCATCTTCTCCGGCATTGTCGCCCTGCTCTGGGGCCGCTGGTTGTGGTGCCGCTGGTTGTGGTGCTTGTCCAGCAGCGTCCTGTTGGAATACTGCATTGCGGAAAGGTGAGTTCGCTGGCAGTTGTTGGACTCCGTTGAACTCTTTTTCGCCACCCTCGAGACGACGTAACAAATTCAACGCTCGTTGAATTGGCTCGGGCTCAGCATTCTCGACGCGGAGAACTTCCATTACCTCGCCTTGGGTGCGAGCCTTGCGATCCAAGGATGAGATCATTTGCTGCCAACCTGGAATGGTTGGCTCGGGTGCGACAACGGTGACCGAGTTGCTGCGTCGGTCAACTTCGACGGTAGTACCCTGAAGAGGTGCAGCGGTTAATTGGAATGCGGCACGCTCGCCATTGTGGGTTGTCGTGACAGGTGTGCTGTCGCCAGCGATCGCTTGCAGGCTGTCTTCGAATTCTCGCCACGTAATATTGGCCAAAGCGACACGTATCGGGCCAGTCGATTTCGCCGAGGCCATTCGGATTTGCGATGTCAACAAGTTCTGTACCTGCGTGGCAATCGCAGCTTGCGTCGCCTGTGGTGCCATCACCACAAGTTGCTCGTTCGGCACATCAGGCGCAATTTGGACGCCCGGAACATCCCGGTATTGAAGGCTTAGCGTCGTAGCAATGCCACGAGCCTGGGCTGCCGGCACTTTCAGTGTCCGTAAGCTTGGCGAGGTATTGTGTTGTGCCAAAACTTCCAAGGTTGTCGCGCTTAATAGAGCGACAACCAGCAAACTGTTAATAATGAAGCGTCGCATCAGCGAGCACCCTCTCTTGCACGGAAATTCGTTAGTGACGTGTGTGGGCTCCCTGCGAACGCTCCCCACTCAATCAGAAACATCGGATTGATTGCTTTAATTGCTACAGAAAAAAAAAACGTTAGATACAGAACCGCACATAAAAAGGGTATTTGCAAGCAATTCGGGATTGGAACAACGACTGGTCTTTCAGAAAGTTGTCAAAATTTGTTAAAGCACCAAGACGATTACTCCGATCACCTTTCCGATTTTGTCATTCAGGTACTAGGTCATGCGCAGGCTATCTTTCGCCACGCTCATTTTTGCTATCACTTCAGTGTCTTTTTTGGGGTGCAGGCAAACCGCTGGGCCATCAACGGGTGGCTCGATGTCGTCCGGAAGCATGTCTCCCGCGATGCAGTCGCCCTCATTCAATCCTTTTGGCGGTGCCACGCGTGTTTCGCCTCCACCGCCGAATGCGTCAGCAATACAGAATCCGTACATCGGTGGACCTCCGGGTCAAACCAATGCAGTCCAGGGAACCGCTGGTGGTTTTGTTTCCGCTGCTCCGGGTTCTATGGCCCCTACAGTTAATGGGCAGGTCGTTGGTTCAGGAGTCCAGCCAGCTGGCTTTGTTGGGACAAGTGGTAATCCCGTAGCACAAGCAGGTTTTCCTGCCAGCAATGGCACCGCGATGACCGCAAGTGGTGGCGCGGCAGCGGGTGGTTATGGAGCCACTGCACCCGCAAATGTGAATTCGTTTCGAGCGGGTGGAATGCAAGTGAACGATCTTACGCGAGCTCCTGCTCCTCCGGGCTATCCGACGCCCATGCAAAATAACGTGGCACCGATTGGACCTGCCGCCGGGCAAATGGGAACGCCGCCAGTGCAACCCGTGTTCGCACCAGCATCGGCACCCATCATTCCGGCTAACGGAGGAGCTGCTGCAGGGTTTGCTCCGTCCAATGGAATGACGCCGATTCAGCCAGCCCAGTATCAGCAGCCACAAGCATGGCAGGGTACAAATGCGGTACCTGTTCCAGATGCAGAAATTGCGAGCCGAATGGTTCCTGTCAACACAATTCCGCCTAGTTCAACGGCCCCCGTCACTCAATCTGGCACCTCGCCGGCTCCCCTGCAAAGTGGCAGCGGTGCGGACAGCCCTGATTTAATGTGGCGTCGACCCGGTAGCTGATGTTCTCTGTGTCGGTATTTTCTGTGGGCAGGTCGTTTCGTCGCTCCGAAAGGCTTCGCTGGCCTGTATCGGTCTCACAGTGTTAAGCTCATTGAGCAGCATCACCGGTAGCATGAGTGATTGCCCTGCTTGATTCAGTTGGCGAGCACAGGAACAGCGTGTGATGACAGTAACACGACCAGCGGTTCTTCAGACTTTGGCTGACCTGATCCGGATCAACAGCGTAAACCCGAACTATTTGGCGGGAGTTCCTGAGTCTGGTGTGATTGATTATGTCGAGGCTTTTTTTCAGAGCCGATCCATCAAGACGACGCGGCAGTCGGTGCAACCCCATCGAGATAATCTGATCGCTTCGATTCCGGGACGCGATCATCATCGGAAAATGATTTTCGAAGCTCACGTCGACACGGTATCGGTCGATGGCATGACAATCCAACCCTTTGACCCCGTGATTAAAAACGGCCGCATGTACGGTCGGGGAGCTTGTGATACCAAGAGTGGCTTGGCGGGGATGATGCATGCGTTAGCCGATGTTGCCGTATCGGTAGTTCCACCCCCCTGTGATATTTGGTTCGTTGCCACTGTCGATGAAGAATTTGCTTACCGGGGTGTGGCAGAATTTTGTCGTGATCTCGATCCTGCAACCTGTCCGGTGGCGGTGGTTGCAGAACCGACTGAGCTTCAGCCGATCATTGCCAGCAAAGGATTGATTCGCTGGATAATTGAAACAACGGGTGTCGCGGCTCATTCCGCTAAGCCGCACCTGGGAGTCAATGCAATCACCAGCATGATGCATGTGCTCCAAGCTCTTGAGCATGATGGTCTTCAGTTGACACGCCGGTCGCATCCGTTGTTAGGGCCGGCGACCTGCAACGTAGGCGTGATTCGAGGCGGAGTTCAGGTGAATTTAGTACCAGGCTCGTGTCAGGTTGAAATTGATCGTCGCTTGCTACCAGGTGAAGACATCCAAGTCGTTTTGCAGAATTACCAGTTCTTGATTGACGACGTCATGCGAAGGCATCCACACGTCAACGCGACCATGCATCCGCCAATGCTGACCGACTTGCCGCTGGAAACGTCAGTGGATTGTGCGCCTGTCCAGGAAATGGTGCGAGTGTTGATCGGTCTTGGTTGTCCGGCAAAACCCGACGGGATGCCGTTTGGCAGCGATGCCAGTAAGTTCGGTGCGCTGGGAATTCCCAGCCTGATCCTCGGCCCGGGAAGCATTGATCAGGCACATACGGCCGATGAATTCGTTGATTGTGCTCAGGTTTTGCGAGCCCACGAAATTTACCGTAGTTATATGATGGCCGAAGGTGTACTGGTTGATTGAACAGATGCCGTTGCTTTACGCAGAGCAGCAGGGACCAAGCAGCAGGGACCAAGCAGCAGGGACCAAGCAGCAGGGACCAAGCAGCAGGGACCAAGCAGCAGGTAGTAATAGATGCGGCTTGATGTTGGCCATCAGGCCGTGTACTCAATCACTGCCTTATGCA
>Ga0315320_10000191_pt1 | contig 48739 bp, 35 predicted proteins | sample M140m21515metaG_FD_203458 | JGI IMG/M metagenome (GOLD analysis project Ga0315320, IMG submission 203458) | Ammonia-oxidizing marine archaeal communities from Monterey Bay, California, United States - M1 40m 21515 | ecosystem: Environmental > Aquatic > Marine > Coastal | place: USA: California... | reverse complement strand
TTAAATTTCAAAGCATTTATTGCATTTATATTCCATTCACATGAATAGACATGCTTTACTTTACTTTTTACTAAAATTGGCAACGTATAATATCCAATACCAGAAAATAAATCAACAATAATCTCATCTTTAGAAACGATTTCCCCCATCCTCCGTCGCTCGTTTATATTACCTGAAGAAAACATACACTTAGTCAAAGGATAACCATACTTAATTCCACTTTCTTTCCTAATTACCCAGTCATTATCTCCAACTAATATTTCCACTGTTGATTCACGCTTATTTCCTACAATTTCTCCTAATCTTGCTAATCTTTTAACCTCTAAAACATTACATACCGATATCCAGAATTCTTCGGAAATTATCCCCTCCCAGTCATCTCCTCTGAAGGATGAGTTAGGTAATAACACGATGTCTGAGAATTTTTCCCATCTCTTAGGAATATTATCAATTAGTAAAGATATATTTTCTGAATCTTTACCTTCTGAAATGAGATATGCTTCAATCATTTTACGAAGTCGTAAGTGGGGCTTAGGTGCACTCATTCACACTCTCCGAGATGCAGGATGGATTCAGACTTATGGTAGATGAGTTATTGGATAATAATATGCAAAGGCTAGTGGTGCTACTAGTTTTGTTGTTAATCAGCCCTATTTCTTTCGCATCCCCCCCCCCTGGGGTGCCAGAAGTAACAAATGATATTTGTTCGACTTGGAATAGTATTGAGGGGGTTTGTGATGACTACCAAGCCAGTTTAGATGGTTCAACGACAGATGAATGGATTAAATCTTCAATTACAGTTAATGTAGATGATGCTGAAACGGTATCACTAACGATTTCTACTGCAATACACGAACTTTCACGTCAAGACTTGGATTTAGAAGATTTAAATCTCGAGGGGGATAGTACTCTTGAGGACGGTATACCGGCAGATTATATACGAAACTATCTTGATTTACAGAGAAATGGGCTATCTGTAGAAGAAAGAATGTTATCTTTAATACAGGCAAATATGAAAGAATATGTCGAAGATAATTTTGATTATACTGAAAGTTCAATTCTTAATACAATATCTAGTATTGACTTTTATTCAGAGGACGATGTTCAGTGTGCTTACGCTGAATCTTTAGACTCCATTGACGAAGTCAATGGTCTTTCTAACGACCCATTCAATCCTCCTATTTGCTTCAGAGGAGTTTTTGTCTTAGTTCTTAGTCCCTCTAAAATAGGCCTTAATGAAGATACTGGCGATATAGATAGAATGATGAGAGGTTTATTGCTAATGGGAGGTGATATTAGTACTTCATTCAGTGCGAAAGCAATAGCAGGGCATTATGTCGAATTAACAGTTTATCCTCCCGATTATTCTACAGCATACCAAGTTGAAAGTCCCGGAGTATTACTTATTGAAAATTATCCCAACCAATATCCCCAGTCTTATGGTCATTTATCTCTCGATAATACTCAACCAGAATCTATTGACTCTAGTATTTCGTTAAATCTTACTACTCGAATAAAGAATCGTAATCCACTTTCTGTTTTGTCGATTCCTAATGATCAACCATCCTTAACTATTGATATCTTCATTGATGCTAGAGATTCTATAAATACAGAAATTAAAATGGAATTATCTATTCATCATCTTGATTCTGATACCTTGAGTAATTGGTCAATCGAATTTGATGATGGCGACATGAATCTCCCATTTATCACTTCAGACGGTATTAGAATGATAAGTAATGAATTAGATGAAGATTTTTCTAGTCTTCTTGATGGAATTCCAATTGAAGAAATTTCTTTAGGGCTTTCAGAATTATTTGGCTCTGATATCCAATTTACCGAACCTAATTTCACTCCGGCTAATCAAGACGGAGGGTTAGATTTTCGACATACCTATGGACAAACTTGTGATGAATTATTAGAGTTTAGATATTGTTTAGATGGAGTCGAAGCAATGGCTGGGAAATACCCGATTTATATCCAATCAAACTCTCAACCGGTTCAAGTTAAGATCTCAGAAATAATTGAAAACATGTTAGATTCAAGTTTAGGGGATGTTTCTACACTTGATTTTTCCATAATAAATGATGAAGATTTAGCTGCTGCCATGAGTATCATAGAGGTCGAGTTTACCAATAACCCTAATTGGTTACAGAATATAATCCCCTCCGATTTCCCCAATACTAATATTAACTTAGAGCTATTTCTTCCTGAATGGATTAAATCTACAAAAGGAGACCGTTCTATCCTTGAGGTTCAATCTTCTTTTAATTCTCAAGATACCTTTAAAATTGGTTTTGAGGGAACTAGAAATTTCGATTGGCAGCACCCAATTTGTTTAATTTCAAGTCCCTGTGAAGATACTTCAAGTGATTTATTATGTTCATCTAAGCAGATGACATGCATTACATCTACAGCTGAAATTTTTCTGAATAATATCGCAATTAATGAATTAAGTGGAGAAATAAATATCAACTTTGAAGCAGAATTAACTCTGTCAATTCATAGGGTAAGCATTGATTTAGGGCAAGATGGTATTGAATTAGAACCCATACCGTCAGATATTATCCGTAGGGCCATAGCGGTTGGTGACCGGAGGCCATCTACAAATATGTCAGAAGCGGGACTTTTAGGCGGTTCCGATATCACTGCGCCGATAGATTTTGGCAATGGTCATGAAATTAATTTAATAATTTCTAATTCAGGAATGAATAAATTCGCTAGCGATCTTAATTCACTATTTCCCATAATATCTGAAGAAAATGCGCTCTCAAGTTTTCCTATTGACTTAGGCTTTGGAGAATATGAATTAAACATCGATATGAAGTCCACACCATTTTTTGCAGAATCAGAAATATATGAAATTCCTGACACGGCATCTCCTTCTGATTTGAACCCTATTAACTTCTCAGCCTCTATTCGAAATGCAGAAATGAGTATTGCCTCCAAAGACAATGAAATTAATTTAGATATACATCGTTCACATGTTAGTTCAATTTTTATGGATTATTTTGGATGGCCCTTTGGTAGCCCTATTACTAGCGATTATGGCCTTACTTTTGAGAACTCTCAAATGCAACAACAAATATTTCCCATAATGGAACATACAATATTCGGGACTATCCGTTCCTCGGCATTAATAAGAATTCATATGCCTGATGAATTACGGTTCACTTCATTTGAGAGTTCTAATGAACGGGGAAATATCACTGAGATAAATGGTCGACAGGTGTTAACCTATTTGACCCCTATTTGCCCTGATTCTAAATCGTGGAATAACTGTAAAAAAAATTCAGATGTTATAACTTATAACATTGAATATAGTTGGAAATTTATATTTGTAGAATTAATGCCACATTTGATAATTTATTCATCTTTATTGGGTGTATTAATGGTTCGACTATTAAGAAATAGAAAAGAAAAACGCAATCAGAAAATGATATTACAGGAACTCGAAGAAAGTCAACTTACAGAAGAAGCCGCTGTTGCTGAATTTGGTGCTATGAATTCCCCTATTGTAATGGTCGATGAGTCATTTTTTGATACTAATGAATCTGAAAAATATAATGATTTAGACGAGCCGATTGCTTAAATTAATTCTGAATGAATCTTTTCAGCCATTTCTTTGCCTATCCCTGGGACTTTTCTTAGTTCTTCAATGGATGCAAATTTTATTTTTTTATATCCTCCAAAATGTATCAATAAAGACTGAATCTTTTTCGCACCTAAACCATTTATGTCTTCTAATGGATTTTTCAATGCTGATTTCCCTCGCCTTTTCCTGTGATATTTATTTACAAATCGATGCGCTTCATCTCTTGAATGAATCAAAACTCTTCCTTTCCTATCGAGAATTATAGGTTCTTTTCCTTTACGAAATATTGTTTCTTCCTTTTTTGCCAATGCTGCCACGGGGAACATACCATCTATCCCATTTTTTTCCAAGACTCTATGAATACTGTCTAAATGCGTTTTTCCCCCATCTAATAGTAATAGATTTGGCCATTCATCTTGCCTTTTACTCCATCTTTCAACGACTTCAGACATCATTCTAAGGTCGTCTAATACATCTGTTTTCACACGATATGTCCTGTACTCTTTTTTCGATGGCCTCCCTTTTCTAAGAACAATTGATGCGCCTACTCTTTCAGAACCTTGAATTTGGGCCATATCAAAGCATACAATATAATCTAATGAGTCTAATTGTAATAATTTCGCCCCATCATCAGCTGCAATTTTTTCTAGATTTCCTGAACGTTTATTCTTATGCCTTACAAGTTGAATTTCTGCATTCCGTTCTGCCATTTTCTGTAGCTTTGCCAACTCTCCTCTTATGGGAATTCTTGCATCTACTTTTTTCCCCCTCCTATTCTCAAGCCATTGTTCCATAACATTTGTAATTGGCGTAGGTAGAAGTATTACTTTAGGTGGCTTCCTTTCGGAATAATGTTCTGAGAGAACTAGTGAAACAGATTCACTAATATCTCCTCGATGAATCAATGGATAGTTTACTTCTCCCTGTATTCTTCCATCCTTGGCATGAAGTATTACTACTACTGCTAAGTCATTTAGATATGCGAAACCCACTGCATCACAATCTTGGTAAAACCTAGAATCAATAATTTGTTGAGAAATAATTATTTGCACTGCTGATATTAAATCTCTAGTTTTTGCAGCATTTTCATAATCTAAATTTATTGAATAATTCTCCATTTCATTATTCAAATCTAGAATTAATTTTCCTGCATTTCCATTCAATACTCCCTTAGCAGCGTTAACTAATTTTTCATATCCCTCGGGATCAAAACAAGGTCCTCTGCATAAACCAATATGCATCGCTAGACAACCGTCTTTCCCCCTACAATCTTCATCTCTTATTCCAAAATATCTTCTAATAAGCTGTATTACTCTTTTAGCAGCACCTGCATCAGGAAACGGACCCCACCTTATGGAATCATCAGATGGGAATCTAGTGTAGATTATACGAGGGTATTCTTCATTTGTTAAGCAGATATATGGGAACGATTTATCGTCCTTGAGCATTGAATTATATCTTGGTTTATGCTTCCGTATTAATTCTCTTTCCAAAACGAGTGCTTCAGCAGGATTTTGTGTCACTATAAAATCTATTTTATTAGATTTTTCAACCAATGTTGGTATCATTTTCCTATCTGGATTCCTGGAAAAGTATGATCGAACTCTTTCTTTGAGATTATTTGCCTTACCTACGTATAGTACTCTTCCATCTTTTTGCTTGAAAAGATAAACCCCTGGATTAGCGGGGAGGTCCAAATCTTCACTCTCGAGCGCCATAACTATTTGATGCGGCGGAGGTGAATACCCATGAACCCTAGACCTGTACGAGCACCATGCTCAGTGACACTGAGAGGCGTATTCTTTCTCGACTTTCTGAGTTTTCTCAGGACTTTGAGAAAAGTTGGGATGTACCTCGGAGTCTTTCACTACCCGGTCTGGCCGAGTCACTCGGTTTAGTTAGATCAAGCCTGCATAAACCTCTCAATAGGCTCGTAGAACAAGGCTTTGTGTCCAATCGAACCGCTCATGTTACCGGCGGAGGTTCCCGGAAACGTACAGTAGTGCATATTACACTCAATGGGCGAACTAAAGTAGAATCATTTGAATTAGAACCTCTGTCAAGGACTGGAAAAGGATATGGGCCGATACCGGATTTTACAAAATTATTTGGTAGAGATGAGATTGTTCAAGATTTGCTAGAATTAATTATAAATGGAGAAAATATTTTCTTAAGTGGTTTACCTGGAATCGGTAAAACAAGTTTAGCCAGCGGGGTAGTTGATGAGATATTGCACAAAGGTTGGAATGTTCGTTGGGCTACATGTTATTCCAATACAGATGTTTATGATATTTCTAAACAATGGTTAGGAGGTAATCCACCCCGCGACAGACTAGCATTTATTTCACAGTTAGATAAAAATAAAACTCTATTAGTCATTGATGAGATTCAAGAGGTTCATGATAGACATATCAGCAATTTGAAAGACTTATTATTTGGATTAAAGGCTGTTAAGGCTTCAATTTTGGTTATTATTCGTTCTCCTAATCCTTTCTCTGTGGTTGAAGGATATTCAGATTTTCGTCTATCAGGTATATCTGAAAAAGATGGTCGGTCTTTACTTCCAGAATATCTCACTGAAGAAAAGGCAGACCAAATCGTCAAATCTTTGGGTGGACATCCTCTAGCCTTACATCTTTGGAATCCAGAAAGTAAGTTGCCGGAAGAAGTAGAAGCAGTTCAACAATTTATTGAATCAACGGTGATTGAGAAATTAACTAGTCATGGAATCTCAACATTGGATGAACTAAGTATCAGCCCGAATCCACTAGATGTTGGCGAATTATTTAATTCGGAGGGGTTGTTTGAACTCGATGAATCTGCAATTCTTAGGTGGCATAATAAGAAATTTGAGCCCCATCATTTAATTAGAAATGTACGTAGATTATTTTGGTCAGAAAATCAAACGAAAAGCCTTCATCATGATGCAGCAAACAATTGGTCTTTGAAAGATGGTCACAGAGCCCAGTGGATGGAATCATATCATCGGGTTAAATCCCAGAATTTTGAAAAAGAATGGCTACTCGATAAAATATCGCAGATATCTCAAGAAAATACTGCTTCTGCAGCACTAATAATCGACGAAGCTTTACGTTTCTCTGAAGATTCCGATTATCGAATGCAGGCTATAGACTTAGCCTTTGAGAGGGCAGAATATGATATTGCTGAGGCCCATTTGTCTGATATAGAAATAAGTCCTAAAAAACAACTACTCATGGCACGTTTATTCCGAATTAGAGGAGATACTGAATCAGCATCCGAGTTAGAGAATCAGGCAATAGAACAATTATCTCCTTTAGATAAAATAAGGTTTCAGGTATCTGTATTAGTTAGGAAATATGATGATAGATTACCCGGAAGGCTAAGTAAATCTTTAGCAAAAGAAATTCTCTCTGAGATCAATAATATAATTCTATTAGATATTTCTGACAGAGATAGAAATACTGCCGAACTTTCATTAAATTTATTGAAACATGCGATAGCCTTGCAGATTTCTGATCTGAGTTTAGCATCTCAATCTAGATCTAAGTTAGAAATTATGATGTCGGAAGATAATGAAACTCTCGTAGCATTGGATTTACGCACTCGATTAACAATTTCAAACACATCAAAATTATTAAATTCCTCGTTAGAATCTATACGATTATTTATTGACGATTGTTCAGATCCATTGAAGAAAATTAGCCTTATTCATGCAGTACTGGAAAAAACCAGGGGCAATCATCCAGTTTGGGTACAAGAATTACATAATGACTTATTTAACAGTCCATTAAGGGATGATATGGCTGCATATCGAAGAATAAATGCTCAGTGCTGGTACTGGAGAGGCATATTGAACTCCAATCTAAGGCTCTCTTGTTGGCAAGAATCAATTCATAGATTTCGCAGTGCTGAGTGTACTTCAGCAGCTAATGAATTACTTGACGAATTGACGAAATCAATTTAATCAAATTTCTGCACCAATCAGTGTTCTTGTTTCATAGATTCCTTTAACAGATCTAATTTCTTGTACAATACATTTTGTTAATTCAGACTCATCTTCTGCTTCAACCTTAACGAATAAATCATGATTCCCAAATACAATCCATTGTCCCTTAACACATTTTATTTTACTTACCTCTTCTCGAACTTTAACTTCATACCCTGGTTCAGTGGTGATTAGGATGAATCCGACTGCCATTATTCATGCCTCCACTGCTATCAATGTTTCAGTTTTCTGAACCCCAGGAATCGATCGCATATTTCCAATCAATGTTTTTGCCATTTCTTTTTCATCTTCAAAATCAATTCTGGCAACTAAATCGTATTCTCCATATGCAACATGAGTTTCAGTCACGCTATCAATTTCTAATAGGGCAAGATAAACTTCTAACTCTCTTTGAGGTTGACACTTGAACAAAACGAAAGCGGTACTCATGATTTGATTGTCTCCAATTTAAGACGGCATCAGTTATACTTATTATGCCTCGTTTGTAATCGATTACTAACATACTCATTTACCCACCAGTGATATATGTTATCGCAGAGCCGTTATACCATGCCTGACAGTCATCGTCATCATCGAAGGCATGCAATTGTCCTAGTTTCAATCTTTCTTTTATCAAGCATTGCTTTAGTACCTACTAGTTCAATTGCAGGTCATTCTAAGACTACTTCTGTATGGAGTGGAACCGTAAATTTAGTAGATGGTTATACCGTTGAAAGTGGAGATATTTTAATTATTGAAGAAGGTACAACAATTAACCTAGGAGATGATAAGGATATACTAGTAGCCGGAAGGATAACAGTCGAAGGGACCTTTGCATCACCAGTCATATTGAATTCAATTTTAGGAGATCATGATGGTATTATTTTTAATTCTTCAAGTAATGGTTTAGGTTCGAAAATTGATAATCTAACAATTAAAAATTCGGAGTACGGAATCACAATCTATGGTAGTAATCCAACAATTAACCATCTAAGAGTGGAGAATGCAGATTTAGTAGCAGTTGATATGTTTGATTCCGCTTCACCTAGAATCAATAACATTGTAATTGAAGGAGGTGGTCAAGATATTCCATTAACGACTAATTGGAGAAAAGGCATTGGGATCTCAGTAGGTGCATCTTCTAGCCCAATCATCGATGGGGCAGTTATCAATAATCTCGTTACTCGTGGTTTGAATTATTGGGGCAATTCTGGAGGTATAGTATCGAATTTACAAATTACTAATATTAGTGGCGCTACTACGTCAATTGCCGCTGGAATCTGGATTGAAGATTCTCTTCCTCTAGTGGCAAATTCAAATGTAATACGTTCTGATAATGGAGTTTATGTTAGACACATTACGGAAGGGTGGAATACGAGACCTACATTTACAAATCTAGTAGTTGAAGATAGTCAATATCGTGGCATAATGGTCGAACAATATAATCATAGTCAGTTCTCTAATTTACCAATAAATGCTATTTTCAATAATCTAGTGATTAGAGGCACTGGCGGCGGTAATGCAAAGACACCGGGACTCGGAATTGCTGCATTAGATGTGAATACTAGTGGCATTAAAATTGAAGGGGGATTAATTGAAGATAATCCAGTAGTTGGTTTCAGAGCATATATGATAGATTCTTCTATGGTCGTTAATAATTTGACATTATTGAATAATGGTGGCGATGGTTTTTCAATCCCCTTGAATGATCGTGCTGGTTTATTTTGGAGATCTGCGAACTGGGGGATTTCGGGACCTCCAACAATCAATGATTTAGTTGTAAGGAACTCATCTGGTCCTGGGGTTTTAATGTGGAAAGGTGGAGTCCGTGGAACTAATTGGGAAGTAACAGAGAATGGTGCCAGTGGTCTAGATTTCCGAGAATTCCATCCCGATGTAAATGCGATTCTAAGTATGAATAATACTGGTCATGGTTTATCGATCAGAGATTCCAGTAATGTGGAATTAGAATATGTTGTGACTTCTGGGAATGGAGTCGGTTCGTTGTCTGGAAATCTTGGTTCTGGATTTTATTTTGATGAATCTAATGATGTTGTAAGTGGAGGCAAGAACGTTTCTTGCTACATTTGTACATCAATTGATGATAATTATGGAGTTACTATTGAAGATAGTATAGATTTACAACTTCATTCTTTGACAATAATAAATCCAATCAATTCTCCTGCACTTAGTGTGGACAATTCAGGACTCTCCCAAGATGGCAATATAATCTTCAACAATCTAATTGTTAATTCTAATTCAACTGGTTCTAATAGTTATGTGATCGAATTATATGATGTCGACGCCGAGATTTCTAATTTACAAATCAGTGGAAATAATAGTGGATTCTATTGGGATGCCAAAGGCTCTCTTGATTCTTATCTTAATGATAGTATCATCAATACTCAGAATACAATTTCTTGTCTTGATTTAGTAGATCATTCAGAGTTATTGGTGAATAATACTGGTTTCCAATGTAATTCACCTCCAAGTCTAGATTCCAGTTTTGTAAATATGACTAACTCATTCTTCCTATCTAATTCAACTAATTCTAATTATTTCTTGATGAAATCTAATAGCCATTTGAGATGGATCTCATCGTCCCTAATGGATGAACCTTTATTTGAATCTGAGGATAATATTGTTGATGAGATGTGGTACGTAGAGACACATGTAGTAAATCAATATCTTAATCATATTCCCTTTTCTTCAGTCAACCTTACTTTTGACCTATATGAGTCTGAGTATTTTGGTATCTTACCATATGAGGGAGTTGATATTATTGGTCCATTCATTGGTAAAAGATGGACTCCAATAAATGGGTGGTCTAATGTAAATGATGTCCATACAGGATGTGATTATGATTCAGTCCACAATGACTCCGAACCTTTCGAATTAGATTCAAACAAAGTTGTAACTTGTATTCTTGAGATATCAAATCAACCGCCTATTATTATGTGGCTATTACCTAGTCCAGATGAGATTTATGCTAGTGGTTCAGAAGTAATCTTTGATGCCAGCTCCTCATGGGATTTAGATAACGAATTAATGACCTATTCTTGGTCGAGTAATATTGATGGAGATATCACTAGTTCTTGTGAATTTAATAATAATAATTCGATTATTATTGCTAATAACCTAATTCAATGTCTTTCAGATGGAATTCATCAAATAACTCTTGAAATTTGTGATTTATCGAATAACTGCGCTTCGGAGCAGCGGTCTATCGAACTGTCAAATAATCCTCCATTACTCACAGTAGATACTACTCCAGATATCTCTGCTTGGGGTACTCTTTATCTTGGAAAAACAGCCTCAGTAAATATTGACTTAACAGGAACAAACGACCCAGAAAATGATGAATTAACTTGTTGGATAAAGACCTCTTATGAAGAGACTGAATTATTTCTTTCTGAGTGCCCTGGACAAATTAACAAAACATTCCCTCTCGCTCCAAATCAATTCACAGTAACTGTCTATGCTACCGATGGGGTACATTCACCTGTAACTTGGACATTTAATGTGGAGTTATTTAATGAATTACCAAACGCTCTTGTTGAAATTACAAGGACAGGTCTAAGGTCTCAGGATATTTTACTTATCGACGGTAGTAATACTATTGATCCAGAGGGCGATGAAATAAAATTTGAATTTTGGAGTGATATTGATGGACTATTAAATTCGGGAATTACTCCTTCTGATTCATTAGAATGGTCAGGCATGCTTTCCAAGGGAACTCATAAAATTACGATGTATGCTAGTGATGACCGACCTAATCATGCAGGGCAATGGACAACCACTGAACTAGATTTAATAGTGGAAAACTCACCTCCAGTTGCTATGATTTCATATCCTATTGAGGATTATTCTACTAACTCAGGGCATTTGATATCATTTGATGCAACTGGTTCTGGTGATTGGGATATTGCTTGTTCTGACTTAGACAATAGTACTGGAATTATCTGTAACTATTTTTCTGATTCTAGTAAAGACCTAGTAAGTGTATTATGGCAAAGTGATTTACTATCCGAGCCAATAGGTAGTGAGTGGAAATTTAAATCCCGATTACCCGAAGGTAATCATGTAATATCTCTTCATATTGATGATGGCGATGGTGGAACCGCATCTTTCTCAACAACAATTTTTGTTGAGCAATCAGCTCCCGTTTTGATTCTTAGTTCACCAGATGAAGGAATTGAGGTTTATTCTAATTTACCTGTATTATTTGATTTCAGAGATTCATTTGACCCTGATGGTGATGAATTTAAAGTTTCTATATTTTCAGATATTATGCCTGAACCAATACTTGAGGATAAGACTAACGAATATTGGTACAATGATTATCTCCCCGCCGGAGTTCATGATTTATCATTTGTTTTAACTGACTCAACTGGACGAATATCTAACTATTCTCAACAATTAACCGTTTTTGAAACAGGTCCAACTGCTGGAATAAGTGATTATTCAGATGGTCAATACATACCCCCTGGTCGAGAAATAACTCTCAACGCCTCAGCCTCATTTGATTATGATAATGATATTATTCTTTACCAATGGAGTTTAGGAGACGGTACCGAAATTGGGGATAAGGAAGAAATTACAGTATCATTGCCTCCGGGCCTAGTACAAATCAATCTTTTAGTCAAAGACTCAAGGGGCGAATCTGATATAACTTCAATTAATCTTATCATAGGTTCTAGCTCTCCAATTCTTTATGAATTATCTATTAATCCTAATACTTTAAAATTCGCCGAGGATAACCCAATTTTTATTACTGTTAGATTAGATGATTTAGATGGAACAACTCAAATTGTCTTTTGTAAATTTAAAGCAGGTAAGATTGAGCAAGAATTTGAATTAAGGGATGATGGTTTAGGAGGGGATTCAATAGCAGGAGATAATATATGGAGTTTACAGACTGCCATACTAGTCAATGACGGTAGTATTGCTCAAGTTGAATTATGGGCAATAGATGGGGAAGTAGTCAGTCCGATACTATTTGGACAATTACCTATTGAATCAGAAGAAAATAGTAATATAATTTCTTGGTTTCTATCTGGTGGCTTACCATTATTAGGATTCATGATTACATTATTCTTAGCCATAGGGATATTATATTCGGTAAATCGTCGTAAAGAATTAGCTAAAGATCTAGAAATGATTGAATCATGGTCTACATTTGATCCTAGAGAATTAGATGATGAATTTAATGAATAATTTACTTCGAATCTGGTCCCCAAGGAGTTCTCTGCTGAGTAAAACCTAATCTGTGCGTGAATAAGAACCTAAGATTTAGTAAACCGTCTCCCCAAGTATTAATCTCTGCTTCTCCAACTCTTGGCCGATAAGGAACACTTATCTCAGCAGTATTTTTCTTACCTAAATATCTACGTGCGCGGATTTTAAATTCTTGTGATAGGGGCATGCCATCATGTTTTGGCCTTACTTTTTCATTATCAAATATTGATTTTCTAAATACCCACATTCCACTTTGTGAATCATGAATTCCATACCAATAAAGAATTGTTGCTGTCGTTGATAATACCCAATTTCCAAACCCATGAAGCCCCGGCATCGAACCTTCTTCAGCACGTTTTAGTCGATCACAAGAAATCCATTGTAAATTTTCTTCTACTAATTTTCGAACTAAAGAGGGGACTTCTTCTCCAGGATATGTGCAATCTGCATCCATTGTTACTATAATTTCTCCTGGAGCCATAGCAAACCCAGTTTTGTAAGCTCTGCCATAGCCCTTGCGCGGCTCAAGATAGACGGTTGCTCCTTCTTCTTCAGCTAATTCTCTAGTCTTGTCTGTAGAATTTCCATCAATGATTAGAAAATCTAGTTTATCACACCATCCATCTCTAGGTACTGAGCGAATAGTATCTACTATTGCTGCTTCTTCGTTTCTTGTAGGTATAACTACGGTGACGTGTACAGGTAGCGCCTCTGTCATATTTCTCGTTTAGGCGAACATTGTTAACTCTTTGAATCAAACTGATACGTGTCCTGTGTCCAATCTCTTGAAAACCGGTTGACTCAACGCAGGCATGATACCGTATGCACATCGCCATGTTATCTGCTGAATATCCTCCTCGCTGGGGGGGCATGGGTTCGACAGTATTTCATCTATCATCTGCTCTAGTATCTAGAGGGCATCAAGTGACCGTTATTACACGAAATGGTGGAGGTGAGAATATTCCAGAGGTTGAAGGTATAGAAGTAATTTCAGTAGGATGGTTAAAATTACCAATGGAATTCACACGTTCTTATGGTCGTTCGGCGCTTCGCGCTTTGAAGAAATTAAACCAGTCCAAACCAGTCGATATAGTACACTTACATTGCCCAATGATATCTTGGAACACTAAACAATTTGATTTTTGCAAAAAAAATATAGCACCAATAGTTTCCTCTTTACACGGTTCTTGGCTTGGTGAGAAAGACGGATTAGTTACTGCAGCAAAACAGAAAGAGGCAGCAGTTTGGGCTAATCCTAATGATTTGGCAATTTTGTTAACTGCAAAAAGATACGCTGGATTCGAGAATGCAGCAGTGGTTAATTCTGATGTATGTGTTGCAAACTCCGAAGCAACTAAAATGGATTTTTTAACACGTTATTCTGTTCCCGAGAATTGGGACTGTGAAGTTATTCATTGGGGAGTAGACACAAATATGTTTTACCCTACTGAGTTAGTTGATAATGATTTGCGAGATCGTTTTGGGTGTACTGAAGAAAGCATACTATTGTTAGCAGTTGGTCGTTTAGCGGCTAGAAAAGGATATGGTTCTTTATTGAAAGCATTTGCAATAGTCAACTCAGAGGTACCTAATTCTAAATTAGTAATTGTGGGGCGAGGTCATCTGAGAGGACGTCTTTTAAAACAGGCCAATAAACTAGGGTTATCTTCATCAGTTTTTATTGAATCAAGTATGTCATTCTTAGAATTGGCTTCATTATTTAGGAATGCTAATCTAACAATTTATCCTTCATATTATGAAGGTCAGGGATTAATTCCTCTAGAATCAATGTCATCTGGTACTCCTGTTGTAACTGTTAATCATGGCCCATTACCTGAAATGGTTGATTCTACAGTTGGTGCCCTATTCACTATGGGTGATATTGATTCCATGTCTTCCACTATTCTTGAGGAAATTAAACACAGAGAATTACTAGATAAGAAAGGACTTGAGGGGCGTAAAAGAGTCATTACTAGATTTACATATGAGATCGATGCGGATTATTTTATTAAAATATATAATAGAATTTAGTTTATTGTCGGGAAACCCTTCATCAATCAAAACTCCTCGCAGGGTTGGGGAAGCACATGACATCTACAAGAGCCTTCAGAGGGATTCCAGTCAGCACTGTATCTGATATAATGGTAATATTACTAATTTCCATACTTGCAATTATACATCTGAAAGTGGTAATTCAACCACTCGTTATTGCTACACTTCTTTTCTTACTGATACGGCCTCCGGCCAATTGGTTAGAACAGAGATTTGGGCATCCTCTTCTCGCTTATGGTGGATTAATAACAATTATTGGCTTCGTAATATTCCTAGCCTCACAGGTACTTTATTCTAATCTAACTGAATTTACCGAGCAATCAACACAAGATAGGATTACCGCAGCATTTTCGGAGAAAATGTCTCGTCTCGAGAATACTGAGATTTTTGGTCAATCTATTGATACATCCGGATTAGAGGAATTAGTTAGTATCGATGTGATTACAAATTTCGCAACAAACTTTGTCGGTTCTATTGCTGGTTTTACTGCTAGTGCTGTGACAATTTTCATATTTCTCTTATTCATTATACTTGAGGCAGAGACACTTCCAAATCGAATTAAGGCAGCTTATCCTGATGAAGTATCGCGTTTCAAAAAGATAGCATCTAACTCTGGTGAAGGGATTAATACTTACGTTATTACAAGAGCTACAGTAGCTTTAGGACAAGCGATTATTGCTGCAATTATACTGAAATATTTAGCTATTCCTGGATGGTTTCTTTGGGCTTCAATCACATTTTTCCTTGATTTCATACCCTATATTGGGGCTTTAATTTCTATGATACCTCCTGGTATTTTGGCTTTGATATTACTGGAACCTACGACTGCTCTGATTATGATTGGATTGTTGATTGCGAACCAACAAGCATGGGGTGCATTCGTAGAACCACAATTATCCGGACAACGTCTTGATATGTCACCAATAGTTCTCCTAATCTTAGTTTCATTCTGGGGTTGGGCTTGGGGAATAATGGGGGCTGTCCTTGGCGTTCCTCTTGCTGTAATTATGAAAATAGCATTAGAGAGTGATCCTCGTACAAGACCGATAGCGTTGTTACTTTCCCAGAATCCAAAACCGTATAATGAAGAAGAATAAACTAATGTTCAATTATTAGCGCTATTATGCCATCACCTTTAATGGATAAAATTCCTCCATTTGCTCTATTATGGAGTCCTCTTGTAGACATATTTAGTGAATCATTGTCTAGTTCCCATCGAGCACCTCTAATACTAATCTTTTCACATTTGGTTAATGCATAAGCAGAGAATAACTGGTCCTTTTCAAGATTTATCTGAAAATCATTATTTCCAGGTGTAATTCGATATGAGGTTGCATTATTATGGTGTAATCTTATTTCTAACTGTACGGGAGATTCCACCATTGTCCCCCATATGCCTAAGATATGACCAGGAGACCCACCATCAATTCCTAATATGTCAAATACAGTATATCCTCTTTTTGATAGTTCTAATATTGTCTTAGTCAAATCACTACAAGAATCATCATTTAATTTTTTCATTTCTGAATCAGATTCATATTCTTTTATTGAATCTAAATCACCTAACGTTTCTTCAACTAGAAAACCACACGACTCGGCTTTTTTAGTCCCTCCATCCACTCCAAATAAAGGTGTCAACCCCCCTAATGAATTTATCATCTCTAAAGATGGCATATCACCATTACACCAAAGAAAGGCTCTCAATTCTTCACTTCCTTCTAGCAATTATTTTCCCATCTTTAACTAAATCGATGTCTTGTAGTTCAATAGTTGGTTTCAAAATAACCCCTCTCATTTGTACCCCGATATTATTTTTACCGCCATAAGCCGAGTTGTCTCCAAAGACAAAATGAGCCGCTCCTCGTACTACTTGGTCTTCTAGTAAATTACCAACTATCTTTGCTCTTGAGTTCATCCCAAAGCCGAATTCAGCTACAGTCTTCACTATTGCTGATTTAGATTTATTTAGAGGTTTACTGATCTCCTCGAATGCTAGATTTATTTTTTCTGAGATTTCTCCCTCTGAGATTTCTACTACTACTCCATTTTCAACTTTCATAATTATTTTTTCTTCTAGTATATTTCCTTCCCAAGATCCATCGATAACAATTTTTCCATTCATAGATTCCTCTTTTGGATAAACAAATATGCGTCCCGATGGTAAATTCATTACTTGCCCTGGTCGATTACAGATTCCATTATCATCTGTCCTCCATTTGGCGCCAATACTGAATGTAATATCAGTTCCTTCGGCTGATGTAACTCTAACGTCTCTTTTCCTTCGAAATATTGAAGTTAGCCCCGAGAGTTCTTTTTGTAGAGCATTATAATCAGCAGTCATTCCTCCACTAGAAAACATAATTTGATTTATACCAGGCATTGAAATAATTCTAGTTCTTCCAGTTCTTGAAGCATTTATTCTAGCTTTTGTGTGAGTTAGAGAGCTTTTCGTAGCCAAGATAACAACATCCTGTTTCCTCATTAGTTCTGCGACATAGTCCGGAGGTTCACTCCCTCTTTTGTGAGATGTAGGCATCATCATCATTAGAGTCCTATCAGTTACTTCTGCAGCCGCTTCATACAACGCTCTACCAATTATTGAACTTTCAGGATCAGTGACGATTAAAACAGGTTCAAAAGGACGTATTTGTAGGCATGTATGTATCACTGAGCGTGCTGACGTCAACATAGACTCAGCATCATTTCCTGAGTTTCCAAAGTTGTCATCTAACACTCCGCTCATCTATTTTCGCTCCCACACAAGAGCATCACTTCTTCAACACGACGACTCCGAATGTCAAAACAATTAACCAAGTTTATGATATGTAGTCCTATACTGGGATACATATGAGGGGAGTTTTAGCAGTACGTATATTCTCTCTTTTTGCAATCATTTGTTTAATTTCAGGTGGCATAATGAATTTTAGTAATTCTGATTCTGAGGTGATGCAACAGCAATATAATGAGAGAGTCGGAGAGGAAATGACGGCTGATGCAGACGATTCCTCATTAGAAGAAATTTTCGAAGAAGTACCTGACCAAAAGAGTCCTAATGATAAATCAATTGAATTAATATTTTTAGGCGTAGGGGGATTCTCATCTCTAATTCTAGGTTCATTACTCTCTGAAGTATTCAAAATTACAGTACTGGTTTCTTTATTGACTCCTCTTATAGCTAAGGGCAAGAATCGTAATGATCTTCTTACACGAGGTCGTATACTAGGTTATCTTGAAGCCAATGCAGGTATACACTTCTCTGCATTAAGAGATTCCTTGGGTCTAGCCAATGGAGTAACTGCTTACCACTTGCAAGTATTAGAAAACAATGGTAAAATAATTTCTTGGAAAGATGGAAAACTTAGGAGATATGCTATCTCAGAAATATCCAAATCTAAATTAGAAAATATACGTAATCCGATTATGGGGACTAGATTAGCGATACTTGAAATTTTATCAAATTCTGGGCGGATAGGCCTTTCTAATTCTGAAATTAGTAAAAAACTTTCAATTTCTCGACAACTAATGAGTTACCATATTTCTGAACTTAGACAGTCAGAGTATATTGATGCAACTTCAAATTCCAAACGGCCTAAGTGGATAGTCACCGATCTAGGAGATAATGCATTAAATTCTTCGTATACTTTTCTAAATTAATATAAAAAGTTATTATTTTTTTAATTATTGACGTTTTGTATTAATTATTTGATGCATTAATGACTCAAAAGAACATTTCTATTAAGTACGTATCTCATTGATAAGGTTTTGATGGATCAGGAATTGGACATACAAATTGCTGCGCTAATTTTTCTAGCCGGCACTCAAAGCCTCGGCTCCGATCATGCAGATGAAGCCGTTGAAACATCGACCGCCACAACAATAGATGAAGAATCCGACGAGACTAATCCGGCAACGGTAGAAGAAGACCTTAGTTTTTCAACTATAAATCATTATTTTGTATAATATTTGTAAAGTCAATATACCAACTTATTCATAATAGACAACTAGTTGGGTTGATTTATGCTGGAAAGACCTCAAACAACTATTTTTGTATTATTTATCCTATTATCTTCAGGATGCCTTGGAGTAATTGATGACATAAATGATAGTATTGATGACAGTATAATATTAATTGATGATGAATATCCCCAATTAGATTTATCTGAGCGTATTTTTGGTAGTCCCCAATTAGTGAGTTACCAGCAATGTAGTGACTTACTATCTGATCTTAAGCAATCGGTATACGATGAAATGTTAGTTCAGTTAGACCAGCAATCATATTACCATTGGACTCCGAATTGGTTTGGAGACAATTTTATGTGGCGTGATGGAGATGTAGCTCTAGCCGAGAGCGCAGATGAGGATATGTCGACTACTACCACTACTACGGATAATGGTGATAGGACCGGTGAGTATTCAGGAACAAATAATCAAGAATCTGGGGTCGATGAAGCCGATTTCATAAAAACAGATGGTCATTATATTTACATGATTAATGGAGATAAGTTACTAATTTTTGAAGTTCCTGAATATGGGGAGCTCAATCTATTATCTAATACTACAATGATAGGCTCTCCCATGCAAATGATGCTTGAAGGTAATAGGCTTGTTATTACCTCCAGTCTCAATTACTGGAACCTCCCCCCCGGTCATCCTTTACTAGACCTCATGGGGCATGAAGAAAGCTATACTTACTTTGACGGAGACGGGGAGCCAAAAACAAATACTTACACTCGTTATGAGAGTCTCGTGATGTATACTATTGTTGATATTAGTGATAAATTAAATCCTGTAGTAGAAAAAGAATTACTAATCGAGGGTAATTATCATACTGCTAGACTAGTTGATGGCACAGTACGTTCAGTAACTCACTTATACACATATTTTGAAGGTATTCAATCATGGGTGAGTATTCCTAATAATTACTATCAAATAGAAGATAGATATGAACAAATGAATATCTGGAATCAGTCTTTATTGGAAACAATAAACTCTAACAACGCTATTATTCAGTCACTTACACTTGACGATTTCATTCCACAAATGTATGAGAGTACTTCTGAAAGCGAATCTCCATACGTTAAAACGTCACTTATTTCAGATGATTGTAGTGAGTTTTCGGCGAGTCCCGAAACAACAGTCCGAGGTTTAACTACAATAATGACAATGAAAATGTTCGAAGAAGTTGTTGAGTTTGAAGTAGATCATATAACTTCTAGATGGGCTCATGTTTATTCTTCAGGAAATACTCTTCTTTTAGCAGAACCAACAGCTGATTGGTGGTGGTTTTGGAGAAATAATGGTTTCGAAGATTCAACTAATATCCATGCATTTGACATATCGGATAGCAATTCTACATCTTACATAGGCTCAGGCCGCGTTTCTGGTACTGTTCAGGATCAGTTTTCAATGAGTGAATTTCAAGGTTCTATCAGGATAGCATCTACTTCCGATTCTTGGGGCAGGTGGTGGTTAGAAGGAGAACTAGATGAAAATGGAGATTTTATTTTCACTGGACCCACGAATCAAGTAACGATTCTTCAGCAGTCAGATAACTCTTTAGTTCAAGTAGGTATTATCGAAGATATTGCACCCAATGAAACAATTTGGAGTGCAAGATTTGTTGGCGACAGAGGATATTTGGTCACCTTTGAGAATGTAGACCCTCTTTGGGTACTTGATTTATCAAATCCATTAGACCCTCAAGTTCTTGGAGAGTTAGAGATCCCCGGTGTTTCTACTTATATCCATCCTGTCGATGAAGATCACTTGCTTACTATAGGAATTGGTCCAGGTGATGGAGGAATAGGTCTTGATTGGTCAACAACTCAGGTTTCATTATTTGATGTAAGTGACCCCTCTAATCCTGTACTTTCTGACGTCGAAGTATTATCTCCTGGTTATGTCGACGAGAATTGTGAGGAAATCAGGTATTGCGGGTGGTCTTGGTCTGGGTCAGAAGCAAGTTATGAGCATAAAGCATTCACATATTGGGGTCCTCAAGAAATGTTGGCTGTACCGCTTTCTACCTACAGATACGATTGGGTGAACAATGATGGCTTGTATACTTACAGCTATGAATATGTATCAATGCTTAAAATGATAAATGTAGATGTTGCAAACGAATCTTTGTCTTTGCATGGTACTGCAAATCATTCTGATTACTATAACTCCGATGATAGTAACTCTTGGTATGGTTCTCAAACTAGTATTCGTCGCTCAATTTTTATGGGTGAATTTATTTATTCATTCTCAGCATTAGGAGCGTCTGTTCATAAAATTGATGATATGTCGATTCAGGTCGAATTAGATATACCTGGTCACCATTCTGAGGATTATTATGTTCATCAACAAGAAGAAGTAGATGGTGAATCAGAAGAAGAAACCTCTCATCCTTGTAATGAGGATGGCGTAGAAAATTGCGAAGATTGATTATTCAAAAATTAGAGGTCTACCTGCACTGCCCGGTGTCGCAACTATATCTCCTCTCAGTTCTCCATTTCTTACCCGTGAATGAACAACTTTTCCATCTACAATAGTATACATCGGCCAGCCAGTCAAAGAACGTCCTGCATAGGGTGTCCAACCAACTCTCGTCCATGTGTCTGAGTCTTGTATTGTTCTACTAGTTTCTAGGTCAACTAAGGTAAGGTCTGCATCAAATCCTTCAATTAAAGACCCCTTATTTTTAATTCCATAGACCTTGGCTGGACCTGCGCACATCCAGCGCACAACATCGGATACCGTACATTTTCCATCCATTGCATGTGTAAGCATCAAGGGAAGAGAAGTTTCAACCCCTGGCATCCCTGCAGGGGCTTTTGGAAATCCAATTGACTTTGATTGAAGTGTATGTGGTGCATGATCTGTGACTATGCAATCAATAGTACCGTCTTTGAGGCGTTCCCATAGTTTTTCTTTATCCTCAGAATAACGAATTGGTGGATTCATTAATGCTCGAACACCTAGTTCTTCTACATCATCTTGATCGAAAGTGAGATGCTGTGTACAGACTTCAGTTGTTATTAATTCCCCTTTGTTTGAGGCTAACCAATCTGCCTCTGCTCCACTCGTTAAATGAACAATATGTAGACGATGATCGTGATCTTTTGCCAAAGCCGAAGCACGTTTAGTTGCTAAAAGTGCACACTCGATATCTCGATATTCTGCATGCGCAGCAATATCTGTACGATGTTCAAACTCTGGAATTCTCGATTGCAGTCGATTCTCATCTTCTGCATGAGTTGCAATAATGCCTCCCGTATTTGCAAAAATGTTCTCTAGATGCTTTTGTTCATGTACGAGCAAATCTCCTGTGCTGCTTCCCATGAAGATTTTAATTCCACAGACTCCATCCATTCCTTCTACACTTTGTAAATCAGGTACATTATTTGTCGTAGCTCCAATAAAGAAACCATGGTGTGTGACCGCTTTTTTAGATGCAGACGCAATTTTTGCTTCTAAAGCCGTTCGATTAGTAGCATTTGGTAATGTATTTGGCATATCCAGGAATGAAGTAATACCTCCAGCTGCTGCAGCCCGACTGCCACTCTCCAAGTCTTCTTTTTCGGGATGCCCTGGGTCTCTAAAATGAACATGTGGATCTATCGCACCTGGCAACAAATGCAGTCCAGTACCATCAATTACAAGTTCTCCGACTCTTGGTTGTAAACCGCCCTGAGGTGCAATAGTTTTGATTAAACCATCAGTGACTCGAAGGTCACCTTCCACAATTCCATGTGGGAGAACCATCATTGAATTTTGTATTACCAATCCATTTTCCATGGTGTCTCAGTAATAGCGGGTTAACTGACACCCCATGACTGTTATCATACGTTGTTGTGAAAAATCTTTCTAGACGTATTCAAATAAGTAAGTAGTCAGCGCCTTCTATCGAGTTGGAGTAGTCAGGTTATCTCGTCGGGCTCATAACCCGGAGACCGGTGGTTCAAATCCACCACTCGATACCAAAACTAAATTAAAACTTAAAGTGAAAAAAAAGGCAACTAAGAGCCGATAGTCATTTTTTTCACTTTCAATAATATACAGGGGCCTTTCATTTATTCATATACCTTCTAATGTCCCGCAGTATCATAACAAGGTGATTAGATGGCAAAGAAAACAGCAAGTGAGAATATGGACGAAGATGAAATAACAATTGACATAGATGAGCCAGAGATGACTATCGAAGATCTTCCGGGGGTTGGTCCAGCCACCGCAGAAAAGCTTAGAGAAGCCGGATTTGAAGAATTATTAGCTATAGCAGTAATGAGTCCAATGGAGCTTGCTGAGCAAGCAGAACTCGGGGAAGCCGTATCATCAAAAATAATTCAAGCAGCCAAGAAATTAGCAAATATTGGTGGTTTTATTAGTGGTAATGCACTACTTGATAGACGTAAAACAGTCCAGAAATTAACTTCTGGAACTGCATCTATAGATGAATTATTAGGCGGTGGATTTGAGACACAGTCAATTTGTGAAGTATTCGGTGAATTTGGTAGTGGTAAAACACAAATTGGACATCAATTAGCAGTTAACACAATACTGCCATTATCTCAAGGTGGACTTAATGGGGAGGTTTTCTATATTGATACTGAAGATACTTTCCGCCCAGAGAGAATCGCCCAGATGGCCGAGGCAGTGGGTATGTCTCCTCAAGATGCGTTGGACCGAATCCATGTAGCAAGAGCATACAACTCAGCACATCAGATGCTATTGGTAGATGAAATAAAAAGAATGTCAAAGTCCATAGATGTCAAACTAGTTATTGTAGATTCATTAACAAGTCATTTCCGAGCTGAATATGTAGGTCGAGGAATGCTCGCTTCAAGGCAACAAAAATTAAATCGCCATTTGAAAGAATTAAAACAACTTTCTGATGTTCAAAATGCTTTGATATTAGTTACTAATCAAGTTATGTCTAACCCTGCTGCTCTATGGGGAGATCCAACAAAAGCGATAGGTGGACATATAGTAGGTCACGCAAGTACATTCCGACTTTATCTAAGGAAATCTAAGGGTGGTAGGCGTATAGCACGTTTAATTGATAGCCCTAATCTTCCTGAAGGCGAAGCGGTCTTTACCGTGACAGCTGAGGGTTTGACGGATTAATCTTTCAAATCCCAGCTTGTCCGACTAATTTTTAATTTCAGACATTGCGACTTCTACTTCACCAATTAATGATTGTAGATGCTTTTCATCAAAGCCTAATTTTAGTTCTGCTGCTGCGAATAAATCAGGTAATGTTTTTGTATTTCCTAATTCCATAGCATTTGAATAATCTTTTAGAGCCTTTTCTGGATTTTTCCTATGTGTTTGCCATAATTGCAAGGCTCCTAATTGTGCAATACCATATTCTACATAGTAAAATGGGACCCCAAATAGATGCCCTTGTTGTTGCCAGGACAGCTCTCTGAAATCTTCATGATCTTCCCAATTCATTTCTGACCCAAATCTTTCTCTTAGAGAGATCCATTGTATTTTTCTTTCTTCTCTTGTATGTCCAGGGTTAGCATAAATCCAATGCTGGAATGCGTCAATAGTAGCGATCCATGGTAACAGGAATACTACGCCTTCAAGATGGCTAATTTTCGCTCTATTGGCATCTTCTTGTTTTTCATAAAATATATTCCAATTTGGCTGTGTTAATAATTCCATTGACATTGATGCAACTTCTGCGAATTCAATAGGATAGTCTCTTTCATCAATCAAGTCTAAGTGGCCACAATAAAGAGAATGAAATGCATGTCCCGATTCATGAATCATAGTCTCTAAATCGCCTTGTAAACCAGCAGCATTCATGAATATAAATGGAATTCTGCTTTTCTCTAAGTAATACTGGTATCCTCCGGGGGCTTTTCCTTTCCTAGTTTCTAGGTCTAAAGTGTCCATTTCAACTAATTTATCAAATTTAGTGCCTAGATCATTTGACATGTTATGGAATAGTTCAGATAATTTAGTAACCATTTCATCAACATTATCAAAAGGTCTCAATGGATTTTTCCCGGCTATATCAGGGCCACTACCTGATTTTTCATTTACATCCCAGGGGGATAATATTTTCAGATCGAATGAGGCGATTCTTTCTGAATTTATTTTCTTTACTATTGGCATACAAACTTGTTCAATTGATTCATGGAATGTCAGACAATCTTCTACAGTGTAATCAAATCTATGCATGGCCCTAAACATATAATCTGTATATGATTTAAATCCAGAATTCAATGCTATTTTATGCCTAATAGATATTAATTCATCAAAAATATCTGATAATTCTTCGGAATTTTCCATCCATCTTTTAACCATAGATTTCCAAGCATTTTCTCTCTGTATCCGGTCATTTGATTCTAAAAACCCTCTCATCTCGGGGAAAGTTCTTTCTTTTCCCTCAAAAACAACCGTCATCGCACCAGTTATTCCTTGGGCCTTTGTTACTAACTTAGTTTGTTCAACTCCTAAAGGTATATTTTCTTCTCTAAAAATTTCAATATCTGATTTTATCCCTCTAATCATTAGGTCATATCTCGTCGGCAGATCTGCAATTGATTTATGGTCTATGATTCTGCGATTTAATTCATCAGAAAATTTCGAAAGTTTAGGTCTTACATTCTCTACAAAACTTAGGAATGAATTTTTCTTCCTCTCATCTTCAGTATCGCATGTCATATTGATGTAAAGAAGCGCTCCTGTTTCTGAGATGTGTTCTGCTAAATTCGATGAATCAGAAATAAGACTTTCTAAACAATCCGAGGAGCTTAATTTTCTTTCTAATAAATCATTAACATAGGGCTCGATATTTTCCCATTTCGACGCATCAAATTCATCGGGTATGAAGGTCAACTATTTTCACCTCTTATTGATTGATTTCGGACCAACAGGAAGATGATATTCATCACGAGAATATTTAGCAAGTTTCCAAACTGTGACTGCATGCTGTACTTTTTCTCTTATGGCGTCTAGATCTGGATGATCTGGATTCTCATGCTGAATCCAACAGGCGGTACAGTATCTCTTCCCGCTGTAATCAAGATAGTTTCCGGGTGTACATTCAATTCCACAATGTGAACAATTCCTATAACCGTAGTATTTCGCCATATTATCCCTATCCGTTGCTCATAGCCCTTGCATATCAGTTTGCCCCTCTGAGTTTTTCTTCTTCAATTATATTTTTGAGGAAACTAGGTGTGAAATGAAACATTCTTCTAATGATTGAGTCTCATTAACTTGCTTGTCATACTCGATTCTCATTAGCCCTCTCAGAGTAGCAACCGGTCTTTGACTAATCAATTCTCCCCCCATTTTTTCAATTAAGATATTAGCTTCCGAATCATAGTCATTATATGAATCTCGGTTAATAAAAACTTCATCAACTCCACTTCCTATGTCTGACTCAGGTAGTCTGATAATCCATGCTGCTTCATCGCCTTCACGTATCCCTGCGTTATTGAATGCAATTTTTACCTGATGAGTTCCAGCTACTAATCTAATAAACTCAGCATCCATACTATTTGCAATCATTTTACCATTTTGTTCATTTCTTTTTGTTGAGTACCACGCAGTCCACAAATGTCTTTCACTAGCTGCGACATCGAATGCCAAAAGTAACCAACGATTATCTGATTTTAATTTGTTGAACATTGACAGCATCCTATTAGTGTCGTTAATTCCATTTGTGAATTTTATCCCCCAAGCTGGGAACCAAGGAGGCTGCTCATGCATGTTCATATGCTGCGATAGGCTCTAATTCAAGAAGGATACTGGTCATTTCATACGTTTAGCTGTCCGCAACGCATTATTTACAGTATTATTTACAAGTTTCGTGCTCCAACCTCTTAATCCTGAAAGCTTCATTTTATCATTTTCTGTTAAAGAAGCGATATCATTCACGTTGGTGACTCCTAATAGACTTACCATTTCTCTAGCTCTTACTCTTCCAATTCCTTTGAGAGAGATTAGGGCCAACAAATCTGATTTACAACCATATCTCACTCTTCTATGAATCTCATCTACAGCCTCAAATAGAACACGATGAGAATTCTTGTCCATATTCTTTAATTCGATATCATCCATTAAAATTGTTCTCGTGGAATATAAGAGCCATTCTGCTAAATCTACTCTACTTCTTAGATCCCCTGGTTGAACATTCCATTCTTCTTCTAGATCACTTATACTGAGTTCCTCAATCCAAGATTGTAATACTAAAACTCCTTTCATTCTCCTTTCATCATCCAAGTCAACACTATTGGTAAGTAATTCTCTTTCATGACCGAATATAGCGTCTTGAATTTTCTCTAAATCTTTCTTTTGTGGCCATAAAGGTATAAAATCCGGAGTACATGTTACTAAGTGTAACAAACTAAACGGAGAAATTTGTTTTTGCTCATCAATACCTGTTAAGATTTTCATTGCATTAACTAATCCTTCTCTAATTATTTTACCAGAAATTGGATTTAGATATAATCTTGAAACCCTCAGGCCTAGTGGTGTTGCTGAGTAAACCATACTCTGTGGATCGGGTTTTTCAATATCTTCAACTTGATAGTTACTTGCCTTTTTAAATCCAAATATAGGCGGGCCTTTCCTTGGAGTAATCTCAGAGTTGTATTTATCTTGTTTATCATTAATTTCTACACCATCAACATCTGATGCAGAGCTCGCCCAAGCCGGAATTTCGTCATTCCAATTTTCTTCAGATGATTTTGTAGTTTTATCTAAAACAATTCTTTTCCTAACTTCTTCGGACTCTCCATCTTTAATTATCATTTTATTTTCAAAAAGCCATTTTATCACTCTATCGATTTGATTTTCTAATGCTTCTGATTCCATATGAGTCGAAAGAAATGTTTTACTGAAGAATCGACCTAATGAATTCCTATCATTCATATCACTAGTTGCAATCAATGAAAGAATATGTGTCAATAGTGCAGGGTCTTCTTCAGCACTATGCGCATTAGGATTTGCTAATTTAGATATTATTTCTTCTGGTTCACTAAGCAAGAAATGTTCTACAAATTTAAGTTCTTCATCAATATTTTTTGATAGAATCCAAGCATCTCCTTTTTGGTCATACTTTGGTCTACCGGCTCTACCTAGCATTTGTCTAATTTCCATTATTGGCATAGGCATATTTCTCCCAGCAGATGTATTCCATCTCTTTACATCCCTAATCACTACCCTTCTAGCTGGTAAATTAACACCTTGAGCTAAGGTTGGTGTTGCTACAATACAGTATAATTTCCCTTTTTTGAATTTTTCTTCAATCTTATTTCTTTGATCGGTGGTCAAACCTGCATGATGAAAAGCGATGCCCCCTTTTACTGCATTAGCTAACTTCTTTACTAAAGCAGAACTATCTTCTCCTTGGATTAATGATTCAGCAAAGTTTTCAAGTTCCTTTATTTGATCCTCGTCAATAGAAAACTCATCCTTTTTGATTTTTTTAATAATATGTTTAGATAATTCTCTTGCCTCTTTTTGCGCCCCAACCCTAGAATTCACAAATATTAGTAACTGACCATTTTCTTTTATTGTATCATCTAATGCTGCCTGTAAGTTCTTACCTGAATTTCCTTCTATAATTCTAGGTTCTGGCCACTCATCATTTCCCTTTCCATCTATTCTATGTACCTTCACTTGTAAATCTGTAATAGTTCCCGAATGTAATGTCACAGGCCTCCATTCAGATTGTATAAGTTCTGCATCTAACCATTTCGCTAATTCTTCACAATTTCCAACTGTTGCAGATAAAGCAATAATCTGGGCACTAGGTCTCTTATGGCGAATTCTTGAAATTAGAACTTCCAGTGTAGGGCCCCTTCCCGGATCATGTAATAAATGAAATTCATCACTCACAACTATACCTATTTTAGAAATTATATCAGAGCGATTTCTCAGTAGTGAGTCTAATTTTTCACTAGTACAAACTAGTATGTCTGAATCATCAATAGAGTTATTCTGACTATTTCTATCTCCAATTGCAATACCTACTTTTAATCCGACTACTTCAGCGATTTCTTTCAATTCATTATATTTTTCAGAAGCTAGTGCTTTTAGAGGAACTACGTACAGTGCTTTTTGCATCTCTAAATCATTCTTTAACCTGTGAGCGATGGTAAGATGAGCAACAAGAGATTTACCACTTGCAGTGGGTATTGTCAACATTATGTTCTTTCCTGAAAGAGCAGCGGGTAAAGCCTTCTTTTGTGGGGGGTATAGTTCTTTTATTCCCCATTTATTCTTTAATAAATCAATTAAATTTGGAGACAGACCCAGTCTTTCAATACTCATTTCCGAGTCCTCGCCAGAGTGCGCCACAAACATTCTTACAATCGGCCGTTCTAAAGGATGCCGCGAGTCAGTTCCATCTATGATATGCTGGATGATCTTCTTTTACTGCTACAAATAATCCTTCTCCGGTCGCACATACTTTACCATTTGCAACCAAAGTCATTTTTACATTAGCTCTATCTTTAGTAATATCTACAATATTTGCACTAATTTCTAATTTAGTATTTATCGGAGTAGGCCTTCTAAGTTTCAAACTAAATGTTGCAGTCACTGTACAAGGTGGATATTCATCATCATTTTCATCCATTAATGCCATAGTAGCCGCCCAGTTTCCGTGACAATCCAATAATGTACTAATAATTCCTCCATTGATAATTCCGGGAAATGCTTGATGTTCTTTTCTTGTTTCAAATATCATTTCTAATCCATTATCTGTTCTAAAAGATTTGATTTGTAGACCTTTTTCATTAGCCGGACCACAGCCAAAGCAAATACTATTTGGGGCATATTTTTCTTGGACCGATAGTTGTTTAACATCCCTCATGGTGATTCTCAGGCGGTTAGAGGAATTGAATGATTCGATAATTCTTCATCAGACTATCTTAATTCAAGAACCTTCTCCGGTGATTGTTGTCTCTAACTGAGGATGAAGATAAATTGCCTGCCGCGCCCGTCAAAGGGTCACCGGCGCCAAGGATGAAAAGACGACGTCATAGACCTCTAAAAGTCGCTAATCAATTGCCTCAGAAGCGTCGCAAAGAGATTGAGAAAGCGTTAGAGGAAAAATCTTCTTCTCCCAAAAAATGGGCTAGAGGTTTAGGTTCTAAACCTCATCTATTTGATCGCAAAAGAATCAAGCCAAATTCGATAAGAAAACTTGATTTCAGTTTATTAAATGTAGAAATAGGGGAATCTTGGCCTATTCCTGTGACAATTATCCATGGCTCAAGACCGGGCCCAGTAGTGACAATTTTAGGAGCAGTTCATGGTAATGAACTTGTAGGTCCATTAGCCCTGACTTATCTTTGCGGACCGAATTTTATTGGAGAAGGGCAAGATATTGATCCTTCTATGATGGCAGGGACAATTAGGATAATACCCATTGTCAATATTCCGGGATATCGGAGACAGAGCCGTAAATTTCCGGATGGTCGTGATTTGAATAGAAACTTTCCGGGTAACGATGAAAGTAATACTACTTCTCGAGTTGCTAACCGAGTATGGGAATCTATAGTTCAGACTTCAGATCATATTATTGATTTACACACAGCGGCACCTGGTCGAACTAATATGCCGCAAATCCGGGCGAATCTTGCACATCCTGAAAGTAATAGAATAGCAAGGTCATTTGGTATTGAAACAATTCTTGACAATGAAGGGCCTAAAGGTTCTCTCAGAAGAGCAGCAAATAAATCAGGAATTGGTTGTATAACATATGAAGGAGGTGGATCCAACGAAGCAGATCCAGAATCCGTTCAGGTTGCTATTTACGGAATATTAAACGTCCTTAGAGGATTGAGGATGATACCGGGTTATCCTAACAGGCCCTACTTCCGAATATTGGCATCTGGTTCAGCATGGATTAGGTCAGATCAGGGTGGCTTATTGGATATTCTAGCTCCAGCAGGTAGTTTTGTAGATGAAGGAGAGGTAGTAGCTACTATTACAGATCCAGAGAGGCCTGGGATTAGTCATGATGTATTGTCGCCTAATAGAGGTTTACTAATCTGTACTGCAACACATCCTTTTGTGACTGCAGGCACCCCAATAGGTCACCTTTTACCTATGAAGAGTGGAATCAAAACATTACAAAAAAGACTGGATGATGAAGGATGCTTGATTATCAGTGGTTCTGATGGCGAACCACCTTGGAGAGAAGATGATGATGTTGAAGATATTGCAATTGAGGGCGAATGGTCAGGAGGTAGCCCCGATGCTGAATGGGGGCATAACGATATTTCATCATTAGAAGAAGAATCTTAATCTATTATTCTGGATGGAATATCTACTAATTCGACAATATCATCATCTTCAATTATCTTACTCGGTAGCTGAATAATAGGTATTGTTGCAGGCAAGTCAGGTAACTCTATTTCTGATGATGGTGTATTAATTCTCGATTCTAATGATGATAAATCTGGAGCTGAAGGCAATACTGTCTTAGAGTAATCTGGAGTATAGTCGAATTTTACAGAGGGAATATTGTAAGCAGTATATGCTTCTTCTAATTCTTTTTTCTTGGAGATTCTGATATTAACAAATAATCCTATAGCTCCTATTGCAAGTACTATACTTGAAATAAATACCAATCCTATACTACTGGTAAAGAATGTTAATACAATTTCTGTGAATGTAGGAGGGGGTATCCAAATAACCATGTCAATATCCCAAACAAATTCTGTAGTGACTCCTGAATCTACAATAGTTGCTTTAATTTGCTGATAACTAGTTCCATTACTGCATAATAGAATAGTCAGGTTATCCTTATTTTTTCCACATTCTAATGAATTGATATCTAGCCTAGTGCCTTGATTAGATATATTTTCTTTAAGATTATAATCTCCAATTTCCCAGATTATTTCAGTATCCACCTTTGCAGGGATATTATTTAGCCCAAATACTAGAGTGTCATTGACCGCATCCCAAGAATGGATAATCTGTGTTTGTGGTATTGTTAGTACAAGGTTTTGCCTCTTAAGATTGTCATCTACTAAATCATTACAATCATCATCTATTCCGTTCCATATTTCGGTTGCTCCGGGGTATATTTCTGCTACTAAATCATTACAATCTTCAAAATCATAGAAGTCATCATTATCATTATCAAAATTAAATATTAGTGGGTTTGATATCTTTACTAATACTTCTATTCCATCATCTATTCCATCACCGTCTGTGTCTTTATCATAATGATTAGAATTTATGACATTATATTCCTCATAGTCCGAAAGACCGTCTTCATCAGAATCAATAGTTTTGTAATCTTCATCAATTTCTTCATCGCAGTCATTATCTTTCCCATCTAATTCTTCAAGTAAAGAAGGCGCCCGTTCATTATCATCATCTGCACAATCTTGGAACCAGTAAGACCCATCAGCATCATTATCTTCGTCGAATATCAGTGGATTAGCTCCTAGTTCTGCGTATGTGTTTACCTCTATTCCATCAGAAAGTCCATCATTATCGGTATCTCCATCATTAGGGTTTGTTGAAGTATTATAATATTCTTCATAATCAGATAATCCATCTGAATCTGAGTCTAAATCTATGAAGTCTTCATCAATTTCTTCGTCACAGTCATTATCAATTGCATCTAATACTTCACTTAGTCCAGGTGACCGATAAATATTTTCATCATCACAATCTTCGAACCAATACCAACCATCAGCATCTGAATCATCATCAAAAATTAACGGATTTGCACCTTGATCAGCGTATACATTAACTTCAGGGCCATCTTTTATTCCATCTCCATCTGTATCTGAGTTTTTATAATCTGTATTATGTATATGATATTCTGGCCAATCTTTTAATCCATCATTATCTCTATCAGTAAAATTGAATCCTTCATCGATAAAGTCATCACAATTATCGTCAAATCCATTTAATTTCTCAGGTTTTCCGGGATTTATATTAGCGTTCTGATCGTCACAGTCATTGAAATGATAATAAAAATCAGAATCATTATCAGCATCATAGACTAGCGGGTTACTTTGCCACAAATTAATCTCTGCACCATCTGTAAGTCCATCGATATCTGTATCGTCACTGTTTGGATTCGTTAGATATATTGAAATTTCTGATGAGTCCGTAAGTCCATCTGAATCAGAATCCTCTAGTATTGGATTTGTCATGTAAACAAATATTTCATCATAATCGTTTATACCATCGTTATCAGTATCTGCATTGTAAGGGTCAGTCCCCCAAACTAGCGTCTCATTTTCATCAGATATCCCATCATCATCATGATCGAGATCTATATCCATACCGTGTGTAATAATCTGCCATGAATTCAGAGTACCAGAAGTACCTGAAGTCGTATCTCTTATCTTCAGAGTCCATATTCCTAAGCTACTTTCATCCCAATGATGAACGGTATTGAATAACCAGTTCGAATAGTCATTCCCTCCATCGTTATGTTCTTCTGCTAGCCATGATTGTGTTCCGTTAGGCGACTCCAAAACAATATCCAAGTCCCCTCTATTTGAATGGTCAATATCTACTATGATATCTATACTTTCCAAACTAATATCTTCATTGATTTGTAGGTCAAATTCGCTCCAACTACTACTTGAAGTCGGAATAGAGAAAGAAGGATTGTAGGGTCCAAATGTTTGATTTATTTCAGGATCTACATTTGTCCAGTTCTCAGCTAAAGAAACAGCAGCCCCGGCATCTATTGCTCCAAATCCATATTTATGGGAAACATCATGTCCAGCGCTATTAATCTCCCAACTCGAATCATTAGGGTCATTTTTTCTCGCACTATTAACTAAAATATGTTGTAAATCTCTCCATGTTAGATTTTCATTTGATTCTAAAATCAGTGCTATCACTCCTGCTGCTAAAGGTGTAGCACTAGACGTCCCTCCAAATGAATTAGTGACATTTCCATTATCATATCCTGCATCATCAGATGATATGTCTGGGTCATCGTGTATATCTGTAGTTGTTATTGCTTCACCATCTCCATTCGAATGTGATGCAACTAATATATTGGCTCCAGGTTCAGAATAATAGGATTGTTCTCCATAATGAGTAATTGCAGATACAGCAATTGTAAATCTACTATTAGCCCATCCATCATAATTTGCATTATCATTACTTGTGAGGCCATTTCCTGCAGCCCATGTAATGATGTTTCCTAATCCATTCCTACCTTGATACGCATCATCTTCAAATGCTGCAAGCATTAAGGGTCCTGGAGCAGACAAAGTCTGTCCATTATCACTTGGTCCCCATGAGTTTGTATAGATGTCGATTTCATTATTTAGGAATGAAAGAGCATTTGCTTCCATTGAATCTGGTGACCAACAGGCGATTAATGTGGACCCTCCTAGAGTTGCATCATAAGCCGCCCCTGATACATGTATTGTATTATTTCCAGCAGCTGCAGCGACTCCTCCAGCAGCAGTTCCATGACCATTATTACTAGTTGGCGTTGGGTCGGAATCACTATTGCACCAATCATAAGAATGAGTAGGTGAATAATTCGGCGAAATATCTGGATGATCTTTGTCTAAGCCATCATCTACTACACTGATTATCACGCCATTTCCTGTATAGGAATTCCATACCGAAGTGACGTTTGCATCTTCTCCTGATAGTCCTGAGGTTTGTCCAGTATTCTTGAGGTGCCACTGATCACTAAAATCCTCGTCATTAGGTGCGCTCTTAGCTATTTGTTGCTTAGCAATAAGTGGTGAAAATGACTCAATATCTTTATTTTGATAGATTTCTTCTAGTATCTCAACTATATTTAATGAAGTTTTAAAAGTCCAGATATACGCTCCATCCAACACTGGTGCCATTTCAATTTCAGCAGGTATTGAAAGAAATGATTTCTGGGTTTCAATATCATTCCCTGTTACTATTAACCATTGTTTCGTATCCCTGATCTCCTCTAAGCTATACTGGTCTAAATCCGAGACTCTTTCAAACGCTAATTGTACAGCGATAGAATATGTAGGAATCATTAATTTTATGTCTTCTTCAATTTCTTGATTTAGATTTGAATCAGCAGCAACTAAACCAGAAAAGGGGGCCAAAAATAAAATCAAGAAGGCGAATACTGCTGAACGCATACCCCTGTCGCGTTCAATGAGGTTTTAGGCATTCGTCATTTATGCATTAACAATAATCATAAATTTTTCCATTCAGAGATTGCCATGTGTACTTCTGAATCTTCCATTAGCCTTCTTTGTTTCTTTGCAATATCAAATAGATATGCTACTAAATCATCAGTTATTTGATAATCATTTTTATTTAACCACCAAGTAATATTCGAGCGTCCACTCATATGTCCTATTCGAATAACCTGTTCTAATCCGTAATCTTGTGCAGGTACTCCTGAATATATTCTATCTGCAAGCCAATCATCTCCTTTCTTCATCGCCTTAACCACCGCACTAGCGTGCACACCTGTACCTGTTTCAAATGCGTCTTTACCAAATACGGGGTAGTTTCTTGGTAGAGCAACTTCAATATATTCGTGAGCTTTTTGCACATACTCATTAAGTGATGTCAAATCGTTTTTTATTACACCCATTAAACTCAGATTTACTAACGTCTGATCTAATGGTGCATTTCCTGCTCTTTCTCCAACTCCTAATGCCGTACCATGTATCACGTCAGCACCTGCTTCTACTGCTGCTAAATTGTTTGCAACTCCAAGCCCTCTGTCCTGATGTCCATGCCAATTCACTTCAATATCTCTACGTTTTACTCCAGAATCGGGTATTACTTCTTCTTGAATGAATGCTAATAATTTCTTTACTCCGTTTGGAGTTACATGCCCACATGTATCGCATATACAAATTCTATCTGCTCCTAATTCAATAGCACGAGTATAAACTTCCTTAATTTCTTCAGGTTTACTTCTTGTAGTATCTTCAGTAACAAACATTACAGGAATATCATTATCTACAGCAAAAGTAACTGCTTTTTCTGCGGTTGAGATTATTCGTTGCATATCCCATCCTTCTGTATACTGGCGTATAGGGCTGGTTCCAAGGAAAGCACTTGCCTGTATCTGTGTTTCATATTTTGCTTGAAGATTGACTAATGGTTCAATATCACTCACTACTGTTCTAACAGCACAGCCTGGTCTTAAATCATAGGACTTTTCAGTAATATGTGATAGCATTGAATCAATATGCTCTATGTGAAATATTCCTGCTCCTGGTAGCCCTAAATCTACTTTCTGAATGCCTAATTTTTCCATATAATCAATTAATTCTATTTTTTGTTTAATCGTGGGATTCCTTGCACTAGGGCTTTGTAGACCATCTCTCAGTGTTTCATCATCGAACCAAACATCGTGTGGATGTTGAGATGAAATTCTTTTGATTTCATAGTCTATGGTATTCCAATCATAGATTAGTTCTGATTCCTTCATCTCTGATACCTCCGTTCTTACGATTCGTGGACGAACTACTAGGTGTTTGAATCCATCGGATTCTAATTCTACTTATTCAGGTTCTTTGATTTTTAAAATTACTTTCTACTTTTCATATTACGTGATATTAGAATCACTATAATCATCAGACTTATCAAAGATCCTTCAAATCCTACACTTGATAATACTAGGGCAATGAACATAAATGCTAGATAACTTAGAGATACAAAAAATGAATGAGATGCGGACGGCATTCTATCATTTTCATCATATTCTTCCATTACATCAATTTTCCAAACAGTTAATCCATACCAAATACTTAGTGACATTGTGTTTAAGATAATTAATGAGTTATTGATATTAAAATTGATTTCATTCCAAGAATCTATCTCATGATAGCTTAAAGGTGCGGTTATTGACAATAATATCAAGATTATTGCATAAATTTTCATTTCTACTAATGTTCTTTTTTTACCCTTAACATTGGGTAACATTGGAACACCTACTTTTTCATATTCTTCGGAACGATATAGTGCTAAAGCCCAAAAATGAGGTGGAGTCCATAAGAAAATCAATAGGAACATAAACCATGGCATATAACCTCCAATTTCAAAAATTGAATTTATGAATTCCCGGAATGTACTAATTGATATTTCTAAATCTCCTTCTGCAGCACACCATCCTATTACTGGCGGAGTTGAACCTGCAATTCCGCCTATGACAATATTTTGTGTACTCGACCTTTTCAACCAAATTGTATATATGAATACATAAAACAGTATACTAAAAAGAGCCCAAAATGCAGCGACTTGATTAGCCATTTTTACTAACCAAATAGTCCCAATTATTGATATCATTATTCCATATGTTAATGCGGCCCTAGGGGATATTTCTCCTACAGAAAGAGGTCTTTTCGACGTTCTATTCATAATTGGGTCAATATCTCTATCGTACCACATATTGATGCAATTGGCTCCACCTGCGGTCAAATATCCTCCAATAAATACGATAAACATATTCTCTAAAGTATTGCCATCTACTGTATTTAATTTTATTAAATCGTGACTAAGTATAGCGCACATTGCAGTTATCTGTAATAGTACAACAACTCTTGGTTTTGTCAAAGAAAAGAGAGTATTCCCTAGTGCCCTCGTCTCTGACATAATAGCCCCTACTGCCACTAGTCTTTGAAACTCATTGACTGCTATTATCAGGTACTAGATATTTTTTCTCAAATAGCGTGACTCTATTGACTGCTAATAATAGAGTTGTTAATATAATAAATGTCAAAGATCCAATCATGAGATGTATTAACGATAGTAACTCGAAATATGTTATTTCAAATCCTTCTAATTTGGCAGAAAGAACATACAACCCTCCTAACCCCATATTCAGTAAGTATAGAATGGTAGCTAACCAAATCCATTTACATAGTAACGAGCCATATTCTTCATCTCTACTTTCTTTCCAAATAATATAACATGTAAAAACAAGAATTAAGCCTACTAAACCAACGATTATTCTATGTATGATTTGTGATTGTGCTTCGTAATCTATAATTTCTTCTAATAATGAACTATTACACAAAGGCCAAGAATTCGGAAAACCCAACACTCCGCATCCTTGATTTGCACCAGGAGTAGTAGAAACAAATACTCCTACGAATAGGCTAATGAAAGTTCCAAATGAAAGTAAAATTACACGATTTTTCCATCTTTTTGCCAATATAGGGTCGAACGCAATCCAATCGGGAATCTCTTCTTTATCTCTAACCGTTGCTAACCAAATCCATATTAGAGACATTAAAAATAATAATGCAGAACTTAAGTGGAGTGCTACACTCCAGTGTAGGTTATCCATCCTCACCGTTACATATCCTAGGAAACCTTGCCACAATATTAGAATAACAGATACTAAAGATGCCAGTTCTACCTCTCCTACTAATTCTTCATCTTTCCTTATTATCCACCAGTTCAATAATACCAATGGCCCTAATAGAGTTCCTGCTAAGAGTCTATGAATCCATTCTGTGAAGATCTGGAACGATGTATAAGTATGCCAAGAACCCCTGGAGTCTATCTCATCAGGATTTTCCTCGAACCATTCTTGCTGATCTTCTTCAGATACATCGAACCCCCATGTTCCGAAACATGTCGGCCAGTCAGGACAAGATTCTCCTGCATCATAAATTCTGATTACTCCACCAGCTGCTATTACAATTATTGTCAATCCAATAATGGCAGCAGTTAGTTTGCTAATATTGACTCTTTCGAATCCCACTATCTCACGACCTAATTGTCATAGATATATTTTTGTTTTATTCATCAAGATGAGGTTCAACATCAATTGGTATTCGGTGTTTAATATATTCAAGAGTAGCAATTTTCATAGGGTCAAGTACAACTCTTTCTTTGGCATCATCCACACCATAAAGTTGAATCAATTCTCCAGAAAATTCCTGTCTTAATTCATCTTCTGATACGAACAAAGGTGCTCCCATACTAATTTGCAGTGCTCTAGCGCCAATAATTCGTGCTTTTTCAAAGCGGGTATGTGCTCTTGCTGGCTTGACCATGATATAGAACGGCCAGCGACCCCCACATAAGGGCATTGACTGATTAAATGATGTTTTAAAGTCGTAAATTATATCTAATCACTATTATTTTCTTTCTAATAACATGGCTACTGCGTTGCCTCCACCGAGGCAGATAGTTACAATTCCTTTGTTCCCATTAGTTCTTTCTAATGCATTAATTGTGGTCATTAGACAGCGTGTTCCAGTAGCTCCTAATGGGTGCCCTAATGCAACAGCACCTCCATGGACATTGAATCTATCTTCAGGTATTTTAAGAGCCATTTGTACTGCTACTGACGCTGCTGCAAAAGCCTCATTATGTTCTACAATATCTATATCCATAATATCTAAATTATTTTTCCGAAGAATATTTTCTACAGCAGATATAGGTGCTACCATGACTCTTTTTGGTTCAACTCCTGATGTAGTATAGTCCAAGATTTCAACTAATATAGGCCATCCTTTTTGTTTAGCCATTTCCTCTGAACAAACTAAAACTGCGGATGCTCCATCCGATACTTGACTGGCATTACCTGCTGTCACTTGCCCATTTTCTTTGAATACTGCTTTTAATTTAGTCAAAGTACCCATATTTGTCCCGGGTCTAATGCCTTGATCGCGACTAAGCTCCTCCATTTCAATTACTTCATTTATTAACCATCCATTTTCCCATGCAGCATTAGCTAAAGCATGTGAACGTACAGCATATGCATCTGATTGTTCTCTAGAAAGATTAAATTCAGAAGAAACAATTTCTCCTGTCATACCCATTGTCGTTCCGTCAAAGGCATCTGTCAATCCATCATGTGTCATTATTGATTTCAGAGATTTAAATTCAATATCATCTCCTTTATTCATATTTGGGATGAAATATGGTGCATTACTCATTGATTCCATGCCTCCAGCTATTACTACATTAGCATGTCCCGAGATTATATCACTAGCTGCAATCATCACCGCTTTCAGGCTAGAACCACAAACTTTGTTGATCGTAGTACATGGTGTTGAGTATGGTAAACCTGCATTTATTGCGACTTGTCTAGCAGGTGCTTGTCCAGAACCGGCTTGTAAAACCTGCCCCATATATACTTGATCGACTATCCCACTTTCAGGATTTAAATTCACTCTCTCCATAAGATTCTTTACTACTTTAGAACCGAGTTCTGTAGCCGAATAATTCGACAGAGCGCCTCTAAATTTACCTTGAGGCGTCCTTGCATAAGCACATATCACTGCTTTAGGCATAACTCTTCGAGTGAGGTTATGGTCTTGAATAGTGCTATTAGCAAACTAGTTATTATGATACATTATCAGAGTTGAAACCATAGAAACTGGGATTTATCAAATCAGGTCGTGAGTCTGATTTCACTAGAATTGTTCGAACAGCCCATAGGTCTTTGAAAACTCTGTATTGAGAAGTTTTGTCTAGATAATCTACTCCACTGGTTCCACCTGTCCCAATGCGTCTACCCATAATCCGCTCTACCATTCTTGCATGTGAATGCCTCCATTTTACCATAGACTCTTCTAATTCTGCAACTGCATCTATAAGTTTTCTCGGCCAAGCTAAAAGTGGTAATTCTCTATATGATTCTATGAACAACAAACTCGCTCTCGCCCTACTAAGTTTTCCTTCAGGCATGAGAAATGAGATGGCACTTTCATGCGCTGAATTAAATCTTGCTTTTGCCTTTTCTATATCTGAGACACCGTACCCAGACATTCGTTCTGCTGCCAATTCCCCCATTGATTTGTGAGCAGCTAAATGCGAATTAACATATTTTTGAACAGATTCGACATCATTCTCTGATGCATAAATAGAACCCATTATTGGGGTTCTAGAAATCCATTTCATTAATGATTCTTCTAATGATGGATTTGATGCCATTTGTTCTAAATCTGAAAGTATGGCAGCATCATTATCGCTATTACCAGCTAGTTTTCTGAATGTATCAATCGGATCCATGCCAAATAATCTATCTTCATTTTTTAGTCCTAAAAGTATCTCGAATTTCCTCATTTGAAAAGATTCAAACCCCGAAGCCGAACCCAAACCATCTCGAAATGATAGGAAACCTTGTGGAGTTAGGGTTTCCATAACAGTCCATTGAGCCCCCATCAACTTGAAAATTTCAGTAGTTCTTCCTAAGTGTTCAACTGCTTTGGGGATATCTTTCTCTGGAACTTGTTCTTGAGAGAGTAGATTTCTCACCTCAGACAGTTCTCTAATTATTTGCTTGAACCATAATTCGAAAGTTTGGTGAACAATAATAAAATGCATTTCATCAGATGAGATGCCTCTTTCATCGCCCTGAAGACTTAGTAATTCTTCTAACTGTAAATAATTTCCATAAGTCCAATTCTGGCCACTCATGGTCGTCCGATAGCGTTTCACTCTTGAATCATTACTGTCTCGGCCGTTCCGATTTTTCAATATAAAAGTCTAATTAATGCATGAAATTCAAATAATAAAGCCCTTAGGGGCCTATATGTCTAATTTTTCAGGATTCAATAATAACCATGATAAATTAGGGTTTATATTATCTCCAATAATTATTGTCGATGATGAATTATCAATTATTGTTCCGACCTCTGAAGATGCCGTAGAATTATTCTCATTAGTAGATGATAACAGACAATATCTCAGAGAATGGTTACCTTGGCTAGATAATAATTTGTCTGTCAAAGATGAACTTGATTTCATTGAAATCTCTCAGAAAGATCGTATTCAAGGAAGTTCAGGTGTTTGGTTGATAAGAGAAAATAATGATTTAGTTGGCACTATTAGTATTAATTGGATTGACTGGGATAATAAATCATGTGGATTGGGGTATTGGATATCTGAAGAGAAAGTTGGTAAAGGAATAGTAAATCGTTGTTGCATATCTTTGATTAATAATTTAATTTCGAATAACCAAATTCATCGTTTTGTAATTGAAGCAGCGGTTGAAAATTTTGCTAGTCGTAAAGTTGCAGAAAAATTAGGTATGAGGCTTGAGGGAATAATAAAAGATAGAGAATTGCTTTATGATACATATGTTGATGCGGCATTGTACGCAATAACTGCTCCAGAATGGAATATTGCCTCTAAGTCTTCTTCATGATTCCATAGTCTTCTATCGTGCATCCACCTGGGGGTAAAGATGCTAAAACATCATCTTGAGTAAGCCCCGATGCCTTAGCTATTTTATTAGCAATAGATTCTTTCTTTTCTCTACCTGGGGTAATTTTGATCCATTTTTCGAACATGCCTGAAATTGTTTCAATAGTTCCACAAATTGGTAATGGCACTCCGTTAATCACCCCTATGCCCATTCCCAATTCTAATGGTAAATCTCTGTGCCAGGTGCGTTTTCCCCTTACAACGAAACTTCCTCTACCAAGTGACTCTCCACTTTCAGTTTGTTTGGAAACCTGACTGGGTCTAACATGGAAGGCAGTTGCTGCAGCCCCCCCTGAACCCCATGCTCTGGACCAACAAACTGCCATTTGAGCCGCCTGAGCGAGTATTTTTTCATCTAGGTCTCTTGCATCTTCTACATTTTCCCCTAAGTTCTGAGTAATTTGCAATGAAATAACTCCTTCTGGTAGATTTGTGATGCCTGTTAATGGGCTGAATCCATCCTTTAACTTCAGTGAACAAGAAGGTGCGCCATGTAAATCCGCATGAACATAAATATCATTTGAATTGAGGTGTTTACGTACTATTGTATCATTTCCTCTAGCATCCCTTCCTCCAACAAATATATGTCCCCCTTCAAGAATTGCCCACCTATATTTTTCAAACCAAAACTTCTTGCTTCTTTGGAGTCCTTTAACTCTTCCAGCCGCAACATCTTTTGCTTTCTTCTTTTCTTGCCTTAATTTAGAATTTTCAGTATCCTTTAGTGCTTTTTCTGCACCTTTAGATTTATCTTTCAAGGTTCTTGCCTCTTGAAAATATCTTTGTGCATTTTGATGCACTGATTTATTGGCATGGAGAGTAACACTTGACCCAGGATCTCCCTCTTCATCCGGAAGAAATGCCACAAAAGTCCCTTTTTCTGGATTCAGCCTATCAATCCAAGGAACCTCCCTAGATTTTTCTGCGACTTCTTGCCATGTTAGTTTAGATATTTGTTCATTAAATTCCTTCATTATATGTTCTAGATGCGTCCAATTTTCTTGCATTGCTTTACCTAATTCTTGACTAATAGCCGCCTGTGATAGAAATCTTCCTATCGCATTTTTTTGTTGATCCGCTCTTCTCTCTAATTTTGCCTTTTTTTCTCCTTCATCCTGTCCAATGCTGACAAGTTTTTCCTCTTCTCTTCGTATAAATGCTGAGGCGTCATGAGGGCCAAATACAGAATCATAGCCATGACATAGAGATGGTATTTCAATTGACAAATCATGGTCTAAATATCTTAAATCTATAGGTGCTATTTCTGTAATACCCTCTGCTGCGCTATCTTTATCCGAGGTGTTTACAGAATTATTCCATAATTTAAGAGTCTCATTATTGCTAAACCACATTCTACTGCTTTGATTCTCAGCAAGTTCATTTAGTAACATCTTTATCGAACTATCCAATTTTTCTCTTTGACTATCGTCGAGTTCCTTAGCATTTAGTTTCTCATCTAATTCTGCCGATGCACAAATAGCGCTACCATATATTCTTCCAAGATTACCTCTTGCTGCTAATGTTCTAATCAAATCATCATTACTTCCATCGAGTAGTTGGTCTAGTTTTACTCTATCAATTTCTCGAGGATCTATAGCAGGTGGTGGTGAAACATATTTGACGCCTCTTTTCAGTGTTCTACTGGCGTAATTAGCATGCGTTAATGGTTGAATAATTATGTCTTCGTTATCCAGAAGTAATACATTACCATCTCTGAATAGTTCTATTATTAGTTTTAATTTTCCACTCCCATGCTCAAAAGTTAAAGATATAATCCTATCAAATCCTAATTGTGCCACTTCTATTAATCTTGAATTATTGAGATGTTTTCTAAGTACCATTGCAAATTGTGATGGTTGTGATGGCATAGGCCTATCTCGTTGAGAAAGATACAACCTCCTTCCACTAACTATTACTAAATCAGAAGACGGTGAGCCTTTGGGATTCAGTCGTATCACGACCTGTTCATAATGCGGTTGATACGCTTTCCTTGCTCTTGCCCCTATCATCTTTGAAAGCTCACGCACAATACGTGCCACGTCAAAAGATGAGGCCTGTTCACGCATGTATCTCATTATCCGGTAAGAGCCATCCTTCATCAGGCAATCGCTTTGGCTTATGTGCTGTAATTATATAGATTCATGAAAATCTTCAATCTCTTTGAGAAAATCAGCTTCATGCGCATATTGATTAGATGGGACTTGTATTATCTTTGAATTAGGAATCCTATCTGCAATGTTCTCTATGTCTTTTACACCATGTAATTTATCTGAATCAGCGGTTATTATTGCGCATGGAATAATTATATTTGATAAATTATCTGGTAATGTATATTTCATCAAATATCTCGCAGAAAATCGTATCCTTTCGAAATTTTGAGACAATAGTGTTCTTCGATAACGAATCTTTTGCCCATCTTCTTTCACTTTTCTTTCTACGCCCCATACTGCTGCTTTAATCAGCCATTTTAATGTAAAATTTGGTAAGGGCATTTTAATCAAAATTTTAGCCCATAGTGGGAATATAAATCTTTGATTTGGAGCTAAAAAGATTGAACTTTTCCCATATATTACCCCAGATTGCATACCGTCGATTAGTATTGTTGAGCCTAGGGATGATGAGAAGAAGTGCAAATCATTTTTTAAATCGAGAATCCTTATTATTTCTGCTATATCATTGGTGAATTCGCTCATATAAAAATCTTTTATTTCCATCTTAGTTTCAAAAATAGCACTTGATTTTTCCCTTGTTTCAATGTATATTATTGGCCTTCTTCCAACCCATTCTGTGATTAGAGGCCTCCAGCCTTCGAAAACCGATCCCCACCCTGGAACCATGACTATTGGTGATAACTTTCTAAGAGATTTATCTATGGGTTTCCATAAAAAAACTCTCAATGAGACATTTTCTGAGACTTTAATCCAGTCCTCTTTACCTTCGCAATTCGGGAGTTTGGGAATTCCCTCCCAATGTGTTTCCATTTGTCCACTTCCGTAATATCCAAGACTCAACGAGATCTTCTTCCGCCACCACCTGAGCGACGACTGCCACCACTTGAGCGACGACCGCCACCACTTGAGCGACGACTGCCACCACTTGAGCGACGACTGCCACCACTTGAGCGACGACTGCCACCACTTGAGCGACGACTGCCACCACTTGAGATTCGTACCCTCCTTCTACTTCTCCGACGATGGAACCATGGTCTCCTATACCATGGGCTTCCATAATACACTCCTCCCATTATTCCTCCACCATGGTGGTAATGATGTACCTCATTACTGCCGTTAGATTCCGAACTTTCATATTGGTCATTATTCCCTTCAAAATACATAAAGAACAGTAAACTTAGCAAAATAGGGAGTAAGCAACACAGTCCAAAGAATGCCAAAAATGCACCCCTATCACTGGGTGTTTCCATTTGACTAATTCCATTATCATCAAGCTTGTACCAAACCGTGACCGGGTGACCCAATGGTAATGTCTCATTCTCAACAATTTCTAAACAATAATCGTCCCAATTTCCTAGGAACCAATCAAATTCTTCGCCAATGTATTCTGTTCCTAATATCGAGTAATTATAGATGACATCTGCTCCACAATCATATGTGTAATAGTATGTATATATACAGTCGTAGTATTCATCGTAATATTCATCGTATAGACAATCTTCTTCTTCTTCCTCTATTTCCCACTCCCACCATTCAGTGCCTTCTAAAACGGTACCATCAGCCGTCCCCCAAATTTCATCAATATCTGGTGTCAATATTGAAGCAACAATTGATCCTACAAGTCCTAAAGAAACAATAATTGCTAGAAAAAGATATCCTGGGTCATCAGTCATCCAACTAAATGGGCCTTCTTTCTTTGTTTGATTCATCACAGCGCCTTGATTTATCGTTGCAGGAGTAGGGTTTCCAGCTTTTGTTTCAAGCATTTCTTGATTTATCTTATTCATATTGAATTCATGCTGTGCTTGCGCCATTTCTTCTTCTCTTTTGATGTTCATCATTTCAGTATGGTTCATCATTTCTTCTACTTCTTCTTTAGAACCAAGCTCTTCCTTTTCTGATTTCCCATTGTCCCACCATCTATCGTCTGGCATTGTAAAATCTCCTATTTTATACCCCTTCTAGTAATGCTTACTTATTCAATATTGACCTAAAGTTTAACCCTATATCGTTAATTTATGTAATATCGCCCACCTTCTTCTCTAATATTCTCTGATTTAATATGCCCTTTAAGGTGTGATAATGTTTGATCGATTAGTAAGGCCGGGTGTGCATCGGGAGTATCTTCATACGATTTTTTAGCAATCGATTCTAGCTCTTTATAATTATTTTTCACAGCATTATACACTAACATATGCCTTTCATTTCTGTGAGTAATATATCTGTTTAGTAATCTCTGAGGGTTTGCTGAGAACGGACCATGTCCTGGGAATAATAATGGAGGATTCAGATTTTTGATTCTTTCTAATCCTTCTAAGTATTGATTCATATCTCCATCACTTGATGGTACTAGAATAGTCCCAATTACAGTCACATTATCTCCGCTAATAATACCTGCATCTCCTACCAAACAGATATGCCCGGGGCAATGCCCATGAGTCTCTATTATGCTCCAAGATATCGACTCCCCCTTTCCGATTAATTTGAAATCATCTCCTTCTTTCAGGATTTTATCCGATTCACTTTTAGGAATTATTTCTAATGTCTCTTTACTCGTCCATATGGGTGCTTGATATATCTCTGATATGTTCTCCAAGTCTCCAATATGGTCAGGATGTTTATGAGTAAATATTGTTGCAACAATTTTACTTCCTGTACTTTCAATTTCTCTGACCTTATTCCTCAATATATCTAGTGCCTCTTTACTTTTTGCAGCAGGATCTACAATTATTCTCTCTCCTCCAGAGACTCCTAAAACGTAACAATTAGTGTGTGTTGCAGGAGGTAATGTTTGAGTTGGTAAGGGTAAACATTCAACTCCTGGTGCAAATTCTAAGATATGGTACCCTTTTGATGGATTCTCATGTAACTTTTCAAATGCTGAGATTAAATCTCCTCGTTCATTAATTGCTTGAACAATGTCTCTTGTTAGAGTAACTTGTGGGGGGGGTAATCTTACTTCATTTTTTAACCAAAAATCTAGTAATTCTTTAGGTTGCCACCATCTATATTCATCAAATTCAGATAATCCCTCGGGAAATCGTGGCTCAATCTTAGAGTCACCTATAGATAAATGATGAAAAGTATTTGTGAATCGAACAGGAGCCAAAGGAGGCATAGTACGTTCAGCAACGATTTGCGAGTTAAAATTTTCAATTTTGAGTAAATTTTGTTTAACGAAACTACTCCATGCATTTTTATCTTCACAAACACTATTTTGTATGTTTTCATCTACTAATTCTAGTGACCCCTCACCATCAGGTGCGAAACCAACTTCTTCAACTAATTCTCTTAGTAAAGTAATAGTCGAAACTGGGTCTTCAGTATGAGATAACCAATCAGGATTTTCCTCTGCTACTTGTCTATCAACTCTACTAACTCCTCCTCCAGGAAATGCCCAGAAATCAGGGAAAGCAGGAACTTCTGATACACGATGGCACAATAATATTTCTTCCTTTCCAGAATTATTTCTACTAATAATTAGAGATGCAGAGGGTCTTGGTATTGCTACACTAGCCAGTGGTAATTCCACGCCTTCCGGTAACTCGCCCATGCACTCTCGAGAAGGTTAATGATTTCAAACCAGCACGTCGAATGACTCAAGTTCAGTACGTGAACCGATTATCATGGTGGATAGTGTGACGATAGGTCATACCGATGCTGAAGATGGTTCGAAACTTTTTGAAATAGTAATGCCAAGATTCGGTTTAGGTGTCTGGCAGATGGATAAAAATGAATGTAAGTCATCTATCATACATGCACTTAATCAAGGATATAGATTAATTGATACTGCAACTGCTTATGGTAACGAAGAAGCGGTTGGTGAAGCTATACGTGAATCTAGCATTCCTCGAGAAGAGATATTTATAGTTACTAAATTACGAAGAGTACATGCAACTGGATATGATGAAACACTGCAGAGATGTCGCGAGAGTTTAGCACTTTTAGGTCTCGATTATATTGATCTTTATCTTGTTCATGCGCCCCCTGAAGATATTTCTGCTCGAGAAGATGTATGGAATGCAATGGAAGAATGCATGAAAATTGGCTTAACGCGTGCAATCGGCGTCTCTAACTATGGGGCAGCGCATCTTCGAGATATGCGTGATTACGCGACAATTTTACCTTCAGTTAATCAAATAGAAATCCACCCTTGGTTACAAAGGCCTGAGTTGAGAAAAGCCACAATCGATATTGGTGCTATTCCAATGGGATATTCTCCATTAGCAAGAGGGCAAAAAGTAAACGATGTCAATATAGAGAAAATAGCTAATTCGATAGGCTGCACCCCTGCTCAAGCCGCAATAAAGTGGGTTTATGACACAGGTGCAATTACAATTCCTAAATCGAGTAATCCTAATCGAATAATAGAAAATTTACAATCATTGAATTTTGATATATCAGGTTTTGAAAAAGAATTTAATTTGCTTGAAGAATCCTATATTTCGGGTTGGGACCCTACTACTGAACCTTGAGTGTGATGATATGAAAAAGCCCGAAACTATTGAAGAAGAATTAGAAATCATTGCAGCAGCTATAGATGCAGGTATTGACCCTTTTCCTCCAATAAAAGAATCT
>Ga0315320_10000190_pt1 | contig 48786 bp, 34 predicted proteins | sample M140m21515metaG_FD_203458 | JGI IMG/M metagenome (GOLD analysis project Ga0315320, IMG submission 203458) | Ammonia-oxidizing marine archaeal communities from Monterey Bay, California, United States - M1 40m 21515 | ecosystem: Environmental > Aquatic > Marine > Coastal | place: USA: California... | reverse complement strand
TCAAATTCGATGCGGTTGTCCCAGCCTCCAGATTCCAACTGCCCCTGCCGTAGGGCTTCAGCAGTTTCCCTAGCGGCTTCAAGGAGTATTGGATCTTTGCACAGGCGGTACGCTTGCAGGAATGCGAGACCGACTGCAGGTGTCCCGGGCGGTTCAATCCATGCAGTGGTCGCTGTCACGCTGCCCTCACCTTCCCTCTTGCTGAGGTCAGCACTTATTTGGAAGACATAGCCGCCGTGTGCTGAGGCATGATCTCTGAAAAAGCTGGTGGCACCGTGCAGAGCTTTTGTGATTTCCGGACGCGTGGGGAGTGGCTGTGAATCGTTTTGGACACCGCGCGCTATGGAGAAGTTGGCTACTGCAAAGAGGATGCAAGCCAATGAAATCCGACACTGTTGAATCCAGGGCTGGTCGGTATTTCGGGGCTGGTCAGTATTTCGGGGCTGGTCAGTATGTTGACGGGTGCGATGGCGATGGTTCACTGCTGCACCGTATCTTCAGGTTTTTCTTCCGGTGTTTTCGAGGTATGGTCATGGATGATTTTCCAGCCATCAGGGAATCGTCGAAGCACGAGGGTAAAACGCCCTTCCATGGGCTGGCTGTCCCGCGCAAGTTTCCATGTGCCGAGCACCTGCATGGCGTCATTGCCTAGTGCTTGAAACTCAAGTTTTTCGAAGCCCAAGGCACCCATGGTTTTGGCATCGGGGTATCGCTCTTTGTAACCTTGCAAGGTTTTTGCATACCCACGTGTGACCTTCCCACCCGATGAAAAAGTCAACTGGTCGCTGTTCCAGTAGGGCTTCATGAATGCATCGATGTCACCTTGGTTCCAGTCTTTGACCTGTTGCAGAATTAATTCTGTGATTTCTGTTTGTGTTGTAGATGGGTTTCTAGCGTCATTGGTTTCATTTCTCGGTGGGGACCCACCGTCTGCGAGCACCAAGTGCGTTTCAAATCTTCCTGAGCTGTCAGCGGCTCCGCAGCTCATCCCGGGGGTGTTGTGTTGCATGACGATTTTTCCATCCTTGGAAAGCGCGATGATACCACCCACACCAGCTTGTAAGGTCTGCTGCATGATGATGGTGACGGCATCTTCGATGCTTTCGTTGGCATAACGCATTCGCGCCGCCACGTCATAGGCAACGGAGTTGCGGATGTATTCCTCACCAACGCCAGTACCTGATACAGCGCATGTATCATTCGCGGCATAAGTTCCAGCTCCGACAATCGGCGAGTCACCCACTCGGCCAGGCAGCTTTTTGGAAGTACCTCCGGTGCTGGTTCCCGCAGCAAGATTTCCATCGGAATCCAGAACAGCACATCCAACAGTTCCAAAGTGCGGTTTGGTTTCCGGAAATCTCGCTTTGCTCAGGAAGTAATCCGGTGCGACGAGCGGTACTTTTTGTTGTTCGGCAAACTGATTCGCACCTTTTCCAGCGAGCAGCACGTGTGGTGTTTCAGTCATCACCAGGCGAGCCAGATTGATGGGGTTTCTGGTGGCCGTCACTCCTGCGACCGCACCGCATGCACGTGTTTTTCCATCCATGATCGATGCATCCAATTCTACTTTGCCTTCCTTGGTAAGGACGGCACCTCGCCCTGCATTGAAAGCAGCATCATCTTCAAGAATACGGATCACCAGTTCCACCGTATCCAGCGCATTACTGCCATTGGCCAACGCGTCACGACCGGCTGTTAAAGCACGGTTGAGTCCCTCTTTTCGAATTTTGGTTTTGGCGTCATCCCATTTTTGGGGATCACTGCCAGCACCACCATGAATCACAATTGCCCAATTCGGTTTTTCGGCTCCGGAACTTTTAAGAAGCGGCATGCAAATGAATCCCAGGAAAGTTACTGATAGCAGGAGGGTTCGAATCATGTTGTTTTACCCATGGTTGTGACCTATCAAGTGCCCCAGAAGCTCGGATATCTGTTCTGGAGAATCCGTAGGTGAGCTTTGTTTCATGATTTTCCATTGCCGCTCGTTGAGCAGTGCAGGTTTACCGGCATCAGGCAGGTTTTTGCCAAGCCGTGTGCCAATTGTAACCATCAATTCCGCCAGTCCATCACCAGTCAAAGCATTTGTGCCAACATCAAATCGGGCATCCGGATGGTCTGTGAGTGGAGGAGACTGGAGTTGCCGGTCGATTTTATTTAAGACACGAAGTTGGCGTACTTCAGGTGATGATGGTGTCATTTTACTGAAGCCACCCTCGGGCAGTGGTTCGCAAACCAGCAGCAATAGGTCGGCATTGCCAGCCGCTAGCTGGGCTTGTCGTATACCTTCTCGTTCGATTGTTTCTACTGCTGCATGGTCCCGGATTCCGGCAGTATCACTGAATTGTATGGGTAACCCAGCGATGACGGTGTTGGCATGCAGGACATCCCGGGTGGTTCCAGCCATGTCGAGCGTGATGCTCCGGTCAAATCCAACCAACGCGTTCAGGAGGCTGCTCTTGCCTACATTAGGTGGGCCGGTCAGGACCACGCGAAATGGCTCAGACAATCTCACAGTGACGGCTGCCGCGTTGAGGAGGGGTTCCAGCTCAGCCCGGAATTCTGGAACGTTGGCCGGGGTAACAGAGTTCCGCCACTTGTTGGCCCAATCAAGCAAAGCCCCCCGGATCTGGTCCATTACAATACCAGCGGTTCTGGGTGTATTGCATTTCATCAGGACCGTTTCGGCTTCGCGGATCAGTAAGGGGTGCTCTGAAGGCTTCGAGCCATTGGCAACATGCACAGAGGAGGCAGAGATCGCACGGCAGGCTCGCATATCGGCTTCAATTCGAGCGACGGCAGCAGGCCCACCATGGCAGTGAATTTCGAACGTTTGGTCTGCTACAGGCGTGATTACCACGGATTCTGCCGGTTGCTCGGAGGATCGAGCTTGTGTTTCAGCGTCTTCGGTGGCCTTCAGTTCTGTCCCGATCCAGAGTCCATAACGAATCTGGCCTTCCTTGAATGGGACGTGATTTGCGGGCGTAAAACAGCGTTGAAGGATAGACTCAGCACCATCCCCCTGCAGCATTAGCACAGCAATCGCACTCCTGCCAGAGCCGGTCAATCTTGTGAATGAGGCCACAGGAATCCGTGTCACACTCAGGGGATCCTCTATCTTTGATGAAATGCTTTTGCCCAGTTCGTGGTTTTTGTGTGAAGACATTGGTCGTTTGTTGAATAAACTGTCGCGAGCGTTTCGGCTGTCATTCCCAAGTTTTTAGTTTTTCAATCGCAATATGTCGACGAAAAAGCCAGATCTGAACTCGATGACTGATGAGGAGTTGCTCGATGCGCGGATTTGTGATTTGAAGCTCACAATTCGTGGAACGCCTCTGGAAGACCGGATCCAACAGCTTAACCACGAATTGGCACATCGCGGACTCAAGTTCTCGCCGCATTGTTGGTTAAGTGATGAATGGTTTTCACCCGATGGCATTCCAGGGATCGCGATTCCCTTCTATTTGGCCCACCCAAGATTGATGCGTCTGGAGCGGAAGCAGTTGCTTGAAGTTGAGGGTGGTACCAAGGCTTGGTGCATGAAAATCCTGAGGCACGAGGCAGGTCACGCGATTGACACAGCCTATCGTCTTCGGCGGCGTGTCCGCTACCGGAAAGCATTTGGCAAACCTTCTCAGCCTTACCCAGATTGTTATCGACCCAAGCCTTCGAGTCGAAACTTCGTGCAGCACCTCGAGATGTGGTACGCTCAGGCACATCCATTGGAAGATTTCGCAGAGACCTTCGCTGTTTGGCTGCGTCCAGGATCACGATGGCGGACTCGCTATCGAAACTGGCCGGCGATCAATAAGCTGAATATGGTTGATGATCTGATGAAGTCGATTAATGGAAAAAGCGCTCATGTGAAATCACGAGCGAAAGCGGAACCGATTTCAAAAATTCGAAAAACTCTTCGCTCGCATTACGAACGCAAACGCGAGCGATATGGATTTGATTTTCCAAGTATCTATGACAACGATTTGCGTAAACTCTTTTCGAGCGATCCAGCACATCGGCGAAATCCAACAGCCGCAGCCTTTTTGGTGCGCGTTCGTGGTGAGTTGCGCCGCGCAGTCGCACGCTGGACTGGCGAGTACACGTATACGATTGATCAAGTGGTACAGGAAATGATCCAGCGATGTCGTGAGCTCAAGTTGCGTTTGGGAGCATCTGCTGAAGATGCAAAGCGTGATGCGATGATTCTGGTAGCCGTGCGGACGACGAGCTTCATACATGAGGGAAGGCACCGCTTTGCCATTTAACTTCTTCCGCTCTGGTCACCAATATCAGTGGGAGTATTGTCTGCTGGGATTGTCGCTGGACTTGGTTTGGTCATGTTCGGCTGCAACGCAACTTATCAATAGCCACCAACCCCGAGCCAAGCGATGAGCAAATTGCGTGTTCTGGTGCTGGTGCGTGATGGTCATGTGCCGCCTCAAAGTCTCGATGGGGTTTCAGAAGCAGAGATGAACCCATGGAAAGCAGAGTTTGATGTTTGTGAAACTCTACGCCGGCTGGGACATCAAGTGTTGCCTTTGGGGGTCTACGATGATCTGGCACCGATTCGAAAAGCGTTGCGAGATTTTCAACCCAATATCACGTTCATGATGCTTGAGGAGTTTCATGGTGTTGTGACTTATGACTTTGCAGTGATTAGCTACTTGGAACTCATGCAGCAACCTTACACAGGCTGCAATCCTCGTGGATTACTGTTGACCAAAGATAAGGCTTTGTCGAAGAAGGTCCTGACTTACCATCGAATCCCTACTCCAAGATTCACAGTCTTCCCGGTTGGGCGGACAGTTCATCGGCCAAAAAAGTTGTCATTTCCACTGTTTGTTAAATCGACTGTCGAAGACGCTTCTTATGGAATTGCACAGGCGTCAATCGTGCATACTGATGAAGCTTTGGCCGAGAGGGTCAAGTTCATCCATGAGAAAACGAATGATGATGCGATTGCGGAGCAGTACATCGAAGGTCGGGAACTATACGTTGGTGTGCTGGGGAATACTCGACTACGGACATTCCCTGCTTGGGAGATGAGCTTTGGTAGCATGCCTGATGATCTCGCTCGCATTGCTACCAGTCGAGTCAAGTGGGATCGGAAGTATCAGGAAAAGCACCAGATCACGACGCATGCTGCAAAAGATCTGGATGAAGCGACTCAAGAACGTATCTCAAAACTCTGCAAAAGGGTTTACAGAGCACTCAGCATGAGTGGATACGGACGCATGGATTTGCGGATGACAGAGAAGGGAGAAATCTACGTCATTGAAGCAAATGCAAATCCAAATATTGAGTTTGGTGAAGACCTCGCGGAATCAGCAGATTCGGTTGGGATCGCCTACGAAGCGCTTCTGCAGCGAATTCTCAATCTCGGCCTGAACTACAAAGCTGCTTGGATGACGGTTTAATAAAGTATGACCAATCTTCATGCCACCAAGCCTCGGTACCAAGGAATCGTACCCCCGTTAGTGACACCATTGGCCGATCGGGACAAGCTTGATCACGCTGGGACGCAAAGATTGATTGAGCATCTGATCAAAGGAGGCGTCCACGGAGTCTTCATTCTGGGAACGACCGGTGAGGCACCCAGCCTCAGTTATCACTTGCGCCGTGAATTCATTCAGCTCGTTAGTGAGACCGTCGCGAGTCGGGTTCCCGTGTTCGTGGGTGTCACTGACACGTCACTGGTAGAGTCATTGAGGCTTGCAGAGTTTGCCAAGCAGTCGGGAGCCGATGCGGTTGTCCTTTCGACGCCCTACTATTTTCCTGCAGGCCAGACGGAGTTGATTAAGTACATCGCCGATATTGTGGAAGAGGTGCCGCTTCCATTGATGTTGTACAACATGCCCAGCTTGACAAAGGTCTGGTTTGAGATTGACACACTACGGACGTTGGCCCACCACCAACAGATTATTGGTGTCAAAGATAGTAGTGGCGATATGAAGTACTTTCAGCAGATGCTGAGTTTGAAAAAGCTCCGACCTGATTGGTCGATGTTCATCGGACCAGAACATTTGACTGCCGAAGCCATTGCCATGGGTGGTGATGGGGGAGTCAACGGTGGCGCGAACATTTATCCGGAACTGTTCGTCGATTTGTACGACGCGGCCACGGCACAGAAACATCAGCAGATTGAAGTTCTGACTCAGCGCATCAATCGGTTGCAGCAAATCTACAGCGTTGGTAAATACGCCAGTCGATTTATCAAGGCGACAAAGTGTGCTCTTTCGATCCATGGCATTTGCAGTGACCACATGGCTGAGCCCTTCAACCACTTCATGCCCCCACAGCGGGCTGAAGTCAGCGATATCTTAAACCGTATGTAAGAACCCGCAGGGCCGCGATTCAGGCAGCACTGTAATCATTCAGTGGAAGTTCAGGATCAATTCTCATCATCAATTTGACGAGTTCAACTTCGTTTTGGATATCAAGTTTCTCGAATAGCCGAAGCCGATGTTTGGAAGCTGTTTGTACAGAAATTCCCAGCTCTCCTGCAATTGATTTGAGAGTGAGCTCAGTGACGAGTAGTTTCATGACCTCGTCTTCGCGCTTTGAGAGATTTCTGAATTGTTTCGTGACCTCTTCGCGAAGTACCCGTTCGGTATTCTTTCGAGTGTTCTCTTCAATTGTGGATTGAATCACAACCAGCAGATCGTGTGGATTGAAGCTCTTCTCTACGAAATCAAACACGCCATTGTGGAGAGCCGTTCGGCAGGTCCGTGCATCGGCGTGCCCAGTAATCACAATGATGGGTATTTCCGCTTGAGAGTTCTTCAGCTCTGCATGGAGTTGCAGTCCCGTCATCTCCGGCATCATTAAATCAGCGACAATGCAGCCAGATTCGACCGATCTGGCTTGCATCAGAAATTCTTGTGGCGACTCAAAACTCTCCACCTTCAGGCCGACGGATTCACAGAGTCTTCGGATGATTACCACATCATTCGGATCATCATCGATCATGTACACCGTAGGCGAAACGGTTTCATTGCAGGCCATTTTAGTTTGTTGAGTAGTTAGACGAATGAATAAGATTTTATGTAACAACAGATAACAGTGTTGTAGTGACTGCTGGGATGCGCACCGGAATAGAAGCCATTCGAACGGGGTCTGAATTGGCTCAAAGTAATAAGAGTGGTGTGCCTGCCAACTGTGTGATCGTGAAATCGATAACCACTGACGGACGGAAACCTCACACAGAGGTCGTGTAACGCTTCTGGTCCTGATTTGACACATCGGACCGTGAAAGGCATTTCTCTAGTGTTGCCTGCGCATGAGAGGCTGCAGTTTTCCGTAACTTGGTAATTTGTTGTGGTGATTGGGATTAATTGCTGCCTGAGTTGGTGCCGTCAATTTCCGTCGACGTCTGGTTGAGATAGAGATTCACATCATGTGTTGCGCGACCCCCCGCCAGAATGTCTACCCTACCATCACCGTTGAAGTCATCGCACCAAAGGTCCTCGCATGCCATGGGGGCGTCTAGTTGAGTACGCTCCCACCGTTCTCCGTTCTCATCAGCTGCATGATACAAATAGATACCGGGGGGAGTGCCATCAGCTTTCGGCTGTCGGTGAGCTGCAACAACTTCGTCCTTTCCGTCGCCATCTAAATCGGCACACCAGATGGCGTGTCCCTGTGCAAACGACTCATCCAAGACTATCCGTTGCATTTTGTCATTCAATACCTTTCCCAAGTAGATGACGACCTGGTTGCCATGCATTGGCTCGATGGTGGCCAGCATGATCTGGTGCCCGAATTTGCCCTTCTTCACTTCTCCTGATCCTTGCTGAGTTGGTTGTTCGCTGGCGGCACCCTTGGAGATACCGGTCACTGAAAAGCTGCCATCCGCCGCACGTTGTACCAAGCTCAAGCCTTCCTGACTGGCCACGAGAGTGTCTTCGGGTTGGTTCGGTTTGTTGTTCGGGATGTGCCAATGATTGTGAGCGCGATTGAGGGAACGAGCCATGATTTTTGGTGTCCAATTTGCCGTGGCGGGTTGGTCTGGAATTGGATAGGCCAATAAGCGAATGCCACTGTTGGCATCACCGTTAAGCGGTGTGACAATAATCTGATCACGACCTGTTCCCAAAACATCAGCAAATCGCATCCGATGCGTCCAGGCTTCGGCACCAATCGGATGAACCGTCCAAGGTTCCTGCAGTGATTTGCCTCGATTGATCCAGAAAATCTCTCCACCACTCTTCGGCCATCCTGCCCCCAACGCAAAGTCGACTTTCCCATCTTTGTTGATGTCACCAGCGGTGATGCAGACATGATCTTTTGTAACAGCATCACTGATCATGACGTGTTTTTTCCAGTCAGGATTCTGATACCACATCGCTTCCCGTTCACTGATAGCAACAACATCCAGACGATTATCGCCATCAACATCGGCAGCTGTGACCGCGTAACAGACCTTTCCTAAATTTGGATCAACCACGATTTTCTTGAAGTTCAATGGCTCTGCGGATGAGTATTCGGTTGGAAGTACCCACGGCAAAGTTATTAAAAAAGAGATCGCTAACGCGTTTGAACGATGCATGAGGTGGGCTCCGCAAAGACAGGGGATCGGTTTGGTCCAGTGGGATTGTTGGAGTCGATAGTCTAGCGAGTTTATCAGCGGCCAGTAGCGAATGCCGTTGACCAGTGTTCTGTTCACGAGTTTGCGGGCGCAAAAAAAGGGCGTCCCGTTTCCGAGACGCCCTTGGATCGAAAACTGCCTTTCAGCAGTTCGCTGTATTCACGAATATTCCTATTCGTTTGTCTCTCTGCCAAGCATCATCATGATCGGACCTGAAGCGGCTGCAGCGTTATAGGTGTAGCCAGCTTCCAAAGCGCGGTCGATCCGCTCCTTGGTCTCCGTTAGGTGAGCTTTGGTGTAGGCGTCCATCTTCTTGCCACACTTATCAAGTGAACCTTGAATTTTGCTGGAAAGCTCTCGCAATTCCATTCTGGCAAGATTGCTGATGGGTTTGTGTGCCGCAGTGTCGTCGGATGATCCGAGGATCAGGTCGACGAGCCGTTGCATGTGCTCACGTTGAAGGTTTCTTCTCAGTGATGAGATCATTGGCTCGCGGTCATTGCGTCCATCGGGGCACTCCGCCTCCAGTTCACTCCAAACCGTTTCATTGATTGATGAAAGCAATTCAGGCAGCGTCAACGTGTCGACGTCAGCAGGTAGTCGCAACTCGTTGTCGTAAACTCTTCGCAACGTGGTGGGGTTCATCAACAGCGTCAGAGCGGATGCTTGAACACCGAGGATTCGATCGTGGATTGGCCAAGTTGCTTCATTGGACATTCCGCCACGTGAGCCACCATCCAACCATTTGTCGACACTCATTCGTTCGAGCAACTTTGGTGTCAGGCCATACGCATCGTCGTTGAACGAGGTATCGATCACAAATTGCAGAGCAGCTCGCTGCTGGTCAGCAGGAACGACCTCAACAGGTGGGCGATTACCTGGATCACCCTTCTTGTCACGGTTGATAAATGCTCCACCGATCCAGTTTGCCATCATGTTCATGGCACGTGTTTGCAAGCTGAGTGTCAGCTCATAACCACGACGGGCTTTCGCCCAACTGTCACCGTCTTTGACAAACTTATCAAGGATGCGTTCTCGGTACATTTTGATCAGCTTTCGCTGCTCATTGGCGTAGTCGAGAGGATCCTTCGAGAAGTCATACCGGCGAGCCAGTGGATCAGGACCGTTGGTGTCTTCATCGGTAGCGTATTGTAGTTCGGGTTCGTTGCAGCGCTTTAAGATGGATGCAAGCTTCTTGTCATCGGAAGTGTAGCCGTACTCAATCGCCCAGTAATCGTACGGTCCGATGTCAATCATTCCGTAATCGCCTTGGACTTCACCAGATTCAAGTCGGTAGTTGATGGGTGTGTAATCCATCACCGATGCAGTGAACGTCTTATTGCCTTTGACGTCCTTGCTGTTGATCTCGTCAAGAGTCAGTAAGCCAGAGGCTTTGAAGTTGTGACGAAGGCCGAGGGTGTGTCCGACTTCGTGGGCAACCAGATCAGCGAGCAGGGGGCCGACGAACCATTCAGGCATGCCATCGAGCATTGGATCAGCAGGTGCTGTGGGTTTTTTGGCCACAGCTTCGCTACCTTCCTTTTTCTGTTCGGCTCCTGCTTCTTTCTTCTCTTTGTCGTCCTTGTCGGCTTCTGCATCCTTGTCGTCTTTTTTGTCCTTGTCAGCTTCCTCAGCTTTCTCGTCGTCTTCCGTTTCCTTGGACTGATTCTTCTTCTTTCGCTTCTTTTGCTTCTCAGCTTCTTCGGTTGCCATCAGCGACAATGCCCAGTCCATCCGAGCCAAAGCGAGATCCAAGTTGCGACCGCTGGCAGCCATGCACAGACCGTTTTTCTGGCTGACCTGTCCGTACAGACCATCGAACTCATCGTCGCCGAGTAAGGCGGGATCCGCCTGTGCGAACTGATAACCTGCCATCGGCAGTTGAGACTGCCGCTGAAACTCACTTCGAAGATAGTTTGCTTTTTCTGCTGGAGCCAAACGCACGCGTGGATCCCATCGTGGGTTCTTTCCAAGCCATGCCAGTGTTTCCGCTGCCATGCCTTCCATCGCCAGCTTGGGCATCAGGTCTTCGTAGTTGTAATTGAAATGTCGGATCCAACCGTCAGTCAAAATGATGTCGGCGTCAAGGATCTCGCCCGTGGATGGGTGTACGCGACTCGGGCCGATTGCTGTTCCCACATCGTTGTTCAACCAACGAATGAAGTTGTAGCGAACATCCTCGGGGTCTTTTTCCATGTGAACACCGCTTTGGGCATCCTGGTACTCGATCACGATCGCGTCGATCAAGCCTACTTTTTCGAATGCTTTGTTCCAGTAATCAACACCAGCTTTGATCCATCGGCGATAGCGAACGGGCGCGGTGTGCTCAACGTAGAAACGAATTGGCTCTTTCGGAGGGCTGAGTTGAAGGCTCGGATCACGTTTCTGCAATTTCCAGCGATTGATGAAACGAACGCGAGTGTCGTCATCCTCGTACCGGCTCAAATCGGAGAACGATGTCGTGAAGTAACCCACTCGCTCATCAGCTTCTCTGGGCTTGTACCCTGCTGTCACACTGGGGACTTCGCTAAATGAGTAGTGAATCGTTTGCAGGCGACCAGTGCCTCCCACAATCTCAAAAGCGATTTCGACATTCCCTGGGAATACCTTGGCGGAGGCCAACTTCGTGATTCGGCTGTTGCTGATGCGAACCGACGGTCCGAAGAAACGGCTCGCGTTTCCAATCAGCAGTGAATCCAAATCGATGACGGGGCCACCGGTTGGTCCTAACGCCAGAATTGGTACATCCAGCAACACGCGATCGGTGAACAAACGCTTCACGGACGCTTTGCTTTCGGCATCGCCGGTGGCTCTGATATCCAAATTGGGTGCTATCAGGGCCAGACGATCACCGTAACGACGCCATTGAACGACCCAGTCGCCTGATTGCAGACCGGCGTACTTGTCACCGCTGCTCACAGTCAGAGCAATAAAGTAGTTCTTCCCCATGAAGTTTTTGGGCAATTCACCCAGCAACTGAGCTTCCTTGTCCTTCTTCCACAGAGTAAAGAGGCCCTTGGGGTTTTTCTGGTCATTGACGGCTAACTTCGTGTAGCCCTCAGAGACCTTGTCGAAGGGGGCTAGAGCGGCCTCGGAGCTCGCCAACGGAGCGAAAGCGAGGGCGAGAGCAATGAGTTTGTAGTGGTATTTCATTCCGGACACTTAAAATTAAGGATTGGATTCCTTGGGAAGGTTAGGTCACAGCAAAGCGTTGCAAGGAAAAGCGACGCTTTTTGAGTCGAATTGGAGCGGACGGGAGCTGTCTACTACGTTCAACGCGCGGGAAAGGTGCTTAGTTCAGCACAACCTACCGTTTTATCCGATAAAGTAGGGGGAATCCAAACATTCTTTCCTACTTCTTCGCATTGTTTCGGCTGGAGGTGCATTAAAAACAGGTCGGTTCGGCTCTCCGAAGTGATCTCGCGGCGGACATTGACGGTCTGCCTATTGACGCCGACAATCCATGGACAGGCGTTTTTCCCTGTGCCGATGCCGGGCAGACCCGGTTCACAACCCTCATCATCGAGAATAGGCCGAATGAATCCTTTGCAGCAGCAAGATCCAGCAGTCTGGGACGCGATTGAAGCCGAAGCGATCCGTCAGCAGGATGGCTTGGAAATGATTGCCAGCGAAAATTACACCAGCTTGGCGATCATGCAGGCCGCTGGTAGCGTTCTGACCAATAAATACGCCGAGGGATATCCGGGCCGCCGATATTACGGTGGATGTGAACACGTCGATGTTGTGGAGAATATCGCTCTTGAGCGGGCTCGGCAGCTATTCGGCGCCGAAGCAGCCAATGTGCAGCCTCACAGTGGGTCGCAGGCCAATACTGCTGTGTACCTCAGTTGTCTGGAACCAGGGGATCACGTCCTGGGACTTGATCTGGCTCAAGGTGGACACCTGACGCACGGGATGAAACTGAATATCAGCGGTCGGCTCTACAATTTCCACAGCTATGGGGTTGATCCGGAAAATCACCGACTCGACTTCGATCAAATCGCGTCACTGGCAAGAGAGCATAAACCGAAATTGATTGTGGCTGGAGCGAGTGCCTATCCTCGCGAAATTCCGCATGACAAGTTTGCTGAAATTGCAAATGAGGTTGGTGCACGACTCTTGGTCGATATGGCCCATTACTCAGGGCTGGTCGCTGCTGGGGTACATAATAGCCCTGTCCCGTACGCCGATTATGTCACCACCACGACCCACAAAACGTTGCGGGGACCCCGAAGCGGTCTAATCCTCTGCAAGGAAGATCACCTCAAATTGGTCAACCGAAATGTATTCCCCGGAACGCAGGGTGGTCCGCTCATGCACGTGGTCGCGGCGAAGGCGGTTTGCTTTGGCGAAGCCATGGCAGACGATTTCAAGGTCTACGCCCAAGCGGTGATCGACAATGCCAAGGTGCTCGCTGATACGCTGATGGCCAACGGCTTGCCGCTTGTGAGTGGCGGGACGGAGAATCACTTGATGCTCGTCGATGTTACCGCTGCAGGGCTTGGAGGAAAGAAGGCTGAGGCAGTGTTGGACAACTGTGGCATTACCGTCAACATGAACATGATTCCGTTTGACACTCGGAAACCGATGGATCCTTCCGGGATTCGGATTGGAACCCCTGCACTGACCACCCGAGGGATGGGGCCAGAGGAAATGAAACGCGTGGGCGTCTGGATCCAGCAGGCGTTGAACCATTCAGACGATTCTACGATGCATCAAAAAATCCGTGGTGAAGTACGTGACATGTGCGAGGACTTTCCTGTTCCTGCGGGACGAGTCGCAACCGCTCCAGCTTGCTGATCCACCGGCGTTTCAGATTTTCTGAATCGCTGGTACCGGACATTTTCCACCCGACGTACCCCTCTAATCCGTTCCATGCACAGAATTCTGATCGCTGACGACAACGACGCTAATCGGGAATTGCTCGAGGCCTATCTTGTGAATGTTGACTGTGAGATCGAGACATCGATCGATGGTCAAGACACCTTGGACAAGGTCGCATCATTCAATCCTGATCTGGTTTTGCTGGATGTCATGATGCCGCGGTTGAGCGGATTTGAGGTGTGTGAAAAGCTGAAAGGTAGTCCCGAAACCAGCCGTGTCATGATCCTGATGGTCACCGCGTTGAACGAGTTGGGTGATATCGAGCGTGCTGTCTCAGCCGGCACGGACGACTTTCTCAGCAAACCGGTCAATCAGGTCGAGTTGCTCAAGCGGGTTGAGAATATGCTCAAACTCAAGGGAACCGCCGACGAGTTGGAACGCTTGCGGCAGTACATCCAGGACATGGAAGAAAGCAACTGACCTTGTTGCTTTTTGTCGAGCTTCTTTTCTGTCCTCAAAGCAGCGTTCAGGGATAACCAGACTTACGAAGTTGGCTTGCGATCAGCGTCGGATGTGGGTCGCAGCGGATCGTTTTTGTTGAGGTCCAGTATCGTCTTAACAACGTCGATCATCTGGTCCAGTCTGAACGGTTTGAATAGAACACATTTTGGGTGAAGCCCGTTCTGCCTGGCTTTCACGATTGAATGTCCAGGGTCATAGCCGAATCCCGTCATCAGAACCATCGGCACCCGATGAATGATATCACCGAGCCGCAACATGAGTTGATAGCCGCTGAAGTCGGGTAAGCGAATGTCGCTGATAATGACGTCATAGCCGCTTGAACCTCCACTGCTGCGAACCATCATCACGGCTTCGGCACCTTTTTGTGCGGTTTCGACAACGCAACCGTAACGTTCCAGCAATTGATGCGCATCTTCGCGAACTTGCTCATCAGCATCAACCACAAGGATTCGTTTGTCCCTCAGGGCTGCGTGTTGTGGTGATTGCACACCGGCAGGAACCGCTTCCAAGGGTGTCATTCGCTGACCAATCTGCTGAATGGTCTGCTTGATGTCACGTGCATTGTGCAAAATTCGCCGCAAGCGATCGACCACTTCGGGACTGTGACCAATGTAGCCCTCCATGACATTCACTGCGTCATTGAGGATTTCATCAACGGGCATCGCAACCGCGCTGTGAATCGCATCACACGATTGCTGAGCCGTGTTGGCTTTTTGTGCAACCAAAAGCTCCAGAGTGTTCAGTGCAAAGGCAACATCGCGAGCGAAAATTTCAAGGAACTGAAGATCACTGTCGGTGAATGCGGCGGGTTCCGGGCTTTCCACATTGATTGTGCCAAGCACTTGATCGTGCAAAATCAGAGGAGCGGTCAAGGAACTGCGCGATGTACTTGTCCCCGGAATGAATAAAGGATCATTTTCGACGTCGTGGCAAACGTAGCTCATGCCGCTGGCTGCAACGTAGCCGGTAATGCCGTTTCCCTGAGGGTGTGCAAAGAGTTGTCGATCAGATGCATCCTGATCAATTTCGACGCTCAATAGCGGAACAAGATTACCTGTGGCATGTTCGAGCAATCGTATCTCGATGACCTCGAAGTTGAGTAGATCGCTGAGATAATGTCGTATGTTCTCTTTCAGAAGATCGATCCTGTCATCAACCTCCATCATGAAAATTTCTGTGGGACGGAGGTCTGCCAGCTCGCGACCTGCCTGATGAATAGCAGCTAATTTCTGCTGTTGGAGGATTTCATCGGTCACATCGTTGACTGTCACGATTAGCTGCCGTGAGTGATTGCTTTGCACAATCGGTGCTGCATGAATCTGATAGTACCGATTGCCATCACTGTGCAGCGTGCTGGTACTTTCTTCGCTCGTGGCCAAAGCGGTATGAAAAGGGCAGAAATCAGGCCCCATGATTTCAGGATTTGATAGTAAGTCGTAGAAATTCCTGCCTGCCACCGGCACATTGTCGGTGCCCGCCCATTCAATCAGGCGATCATTCGCCCACAGCACACGCATGTCCGAGTCCATCAATGCCACGCCTTCTGGCATGTCTCTCAGCATCAGCCCACTCTGAGCAATGCCCCGCAACTCGCTGATTTGAGGCAACTGATCCCGAGCAATCCATACACCACTGATCGCTGGCTCATTCAAAGCATCGACGACAGCAATGGAAGTATCGACGAGAATCACGCTTTCCCTCGCGATCTCACTGGGAAGCGTGGTTGGATCTCCAACGCAGATCAATTTGCCTGATTCGCTCATGGACTGTGTCACCGCCTGAGGCGATCGATTCATCGACCTTCTCCTATCACAACCCGTCTTGGCACTCCAAGACGTGGAGTCACAACTGAGCCGAAGCGTAATCGGTCACAATGGGACTGTTGCCGCCTGGGACAGAACAAAGAAATCGACGCGCCATGGACCAACCGTGAAACACGGTGGAGGCCCAAGGTTCTGCCACACCTTTGAATCATAGGGAACAAGGCATGTTTTGTCACAGGTGCCGACTTTTGAAGATGGGGAATAATATTCGCAAAATGGCCCCTCGTTTCAGGCTATCGGCTCTTCTTAATCGATTCTTGCCCCTTCGCTGAAGAAAACTACCTGCTTCCGCGGTGGGCTGTCACGGTGGTCGGATTGCTGGGATTGAGTGGCGTGTTGGCTCCAACGCTCGTGGCGGAATTGCCGGATCGGGGGCCCACTTGCCTGCTCAGTGCACGATCGATCACGACGCGGAGAAGGCCACGGTCTGACCGTAGTCATCGCTCTCAAGGTATGAACTTCGTGACTTCGGCTAGCCCTCGGCTCTTTCACCCAGCGAATGACCGAGGCTGACCCGAGGCGGAGTTTGCTGATCATGGATTCTGGGTCTGGATTCTGGATCTGATTGTTGATTCTAGGTCTGATCTTCCCGCGATCATGATCGCGCTCATTTCGGAAGATTGCTCCTGCGCAACGGTGAGCATTCGGAACTGATGAAACTACCCCCCCAAGTGTGTAGCCCTAGGCAGAGGTATGCCAGTTTTAAATTGCCTCGTTTTCCTATTCTGGTCGAGCGGCGCAGATTGACACGCGTGGGGCAATGCCTAGACTCATGTCACTCGGTGGGTCTCTGCCTAAGCTGCGCAGTTGTTAGATTTTGCCACCGGGAATTCTTTTTTGCTTGCATTCTGCTGGCAATATTGGGAGGGGAAATTTAAAAATGAGATCGAGATTGAAGTACGGTATGCTCGGGATTTTGGCAGCGCTGTGGTGCAGCGTTGGAGCCGAAGCGAAAACAGCGTGCGGCACCCGCACGGTCACGCGAACTCAGTATGTGACTGAGACGCGGATGGTTCCCCACACGACGTATCAGCGGGAAACACGCACGAGAATGAATAATGTCACTCGGAGAGTGGCCAAAATTGAGACTCGTGAACAGACATACACAGTCAATGTTCCCCACGAGAAAACACGTACCGAAACCTACAAGGTTAATGTTTGTGTTCCTTATACAGAGGAAGTGACTTACAAAGTGCAAGTTCCAGTCACGACTGAGGTCGAGCAGACCTACCAGGTCTGTGTGCCTTATACAGAAGAGGTCGAGCAGACCTACACCGTTTGTGTGCCCAAGACTGAGGAAGTGACTGAAACTTACAAAGTAATGGTTCCTTACACCGAGAAGGAAACTTACAAAGTGATGGTTCCTTACACAGAGCAGGTCGAGCAGACCTACAGTGTCAAGGTTCCTGTCAAGAAGACTCGTGAAGTCGAGTATCAGGTTTGTGTTCCTTACACCGAACAGGTTGAGCAAACTTACACCGTTTGTATTCCTCAAACGACGATGACCAAGCAGACCTACAAGGTTTGTGTTCCTTACACCGAGATGGTTCAGCAGACGTACACCGCTCGTGTACCTGTAAAGGAAACAGTGACTCAGACTTGCATGGTCAAAGTCCCTTACGTCGAAGAAGTTGAGCAGACGTACACGGTGATGGTTCCCTACACCGAAGAAGTTGAGCAAACTTACAACGTTCGTGTGCCTTACACTGAAGAGGTCGAGCAGACTTACACGGTGCAGGTTCCGATGCAGGAAACTGTCAGTGCGGAGCGAACCGTTACCAAATGTGTTCCTGTGACCACGATGCGAACGGTGACCCGCGATCGGGGTAGCTACGAATGTCAGGCAGTGCAAGTTGCTTGCGGTGGATGCAATCGTGGTTGTCGCAATGGCTGTAATGATGGCTGTGGCGCAACTAAAACGGTTTACAAGCGTGTGCACGTCCCGAATCTGGTAACTGAAGAGGTGCCTTGCACGACTTACGAGCGTCAAACCACCAAGGTGCCCTACACCTACACAGTGACTCGTTGCAAAACTGAAACTCGCACCCGCAAGGTGCCTGTGACGCGATGCAAGACTGAAACGCGAACTCGCAAGTTTAGCGTTACCAAGTGTCGTGCTGAGCAACGAACACGGATGGTTAAAGTCCAGAAGTGTCGTACTGAGGAGCGAACACGCGATTGTGTTGTCATCAAGTACCATACTGAGCAACGAACGCGTGAAGTTCCGGTTTGCAGGACTCGTTTTGAAGAACGGACTTGCGAAGTGCCTGTCACGACTTATAGTCGCGAAACCCGCACCAAGACTGTTCCTGTTTGTAAAACACGAATGGAAACTCGGACTCGTCAGGTCGCTTACTGTGAGATGACTGTTGAAGAGCGAAAGCGGATGGTTAACGTTTGCAAGACGCGAGAAGAAGAGCGAACGCGTGACGTTACCAAGTGCCGTGTTGAGGAGAAGACACGTACGGTTCCTGTGACAACGATGGTCAAGGAAACACGAACTCGAAAAGTTCCTGTTACCAAGACACGCATGGAAGATCGTACCCGCATGGTCTCGCAGACCACTTGCAAGACCGAAGAACGGACTCGTACCGTAAAGCGGACGCGAATGGAAACTCAGGAAAAGACTCGTGAGATCAAGTACACGCAGTGCGTCCCTGAGGAGCGTACTCGTACTTGTAACGTGACTGTCTACGACACCGTTACGGAAGAGGTGCCAGAGGAATACACCGTGTGTGTTCCTGCGACCACGATGAAAGAGGTACAGGTTCGCGTGTGCAAACCTGTGACCACTGAAGTCTCCTGCAGTTGCTGCAAGTAATTTGCACCATCTGTGAGATTGATTTTGAAAATCAAGCCCCACGAGTTGTCTGTGAAGACGGCCCGTGGGGTTTTCTTTTGTCGTTACATGGCTGGTTTGCTGTTCTCAATTACGGCATCATGGACGCTTTGAATATTCTTCGATCCTGGGTTTGTGACCGGAGGCCCATTGTGCAGTACGTCGATGTCAAAGTTCATGCCAACGTGGCAACGATCCTGATGGATCGCCCGCAAACACGAAACGCGTTGAACCCACAGTTGATTGAGGATTTGACGACAGCTTTCTCTGATATCTATCAGGAAAAACGTGTAGCTTCCGTTGTTCTGACAGGGAGTGGAGATCACTTTTGTTCGGGAATCGATCTCAATGTGATGTCGGAGATTGCCCAAATGCCCGAAAGCACGGCTTTGGCTGAGTGGTTGGCGGTGTGGCGAAATCTAACCGAACTGTATGAAGCGATGCTTCGCTTTCCGAAGCCGATTGTCGCGGCAGTGGATGGGGGGGCATTAGGTGCGGGACTTGGGCTCGCTTTGGCAACCGATCTGATTGTGCCTTCAAACCGGGCAATGTTTGGAGCGATTGCCGTGCGTCGTGGACTGGTGGGTGGTGCAACGGCCGCTCTGTTGTCATTTCGATCGGGTGGGGCGATCGCAGCACGGATGGTTTTGACTGGGCAAACGGTTACTGCGGCTCAGGCAAGTCATTGGGGATTATGTGATCAGCCGGTGGATTCCAAGCAAATTTGGGTCGCGGCGACCGAGTTGGCTACCCAGTGTGCCGCAGCACCACAGGAAGCAATGCAGGCAACCAAACGCTTACTCAACGAAAGTGTGGGTGAATTGCTGCTGAGTCAGTTGTCGGCAGGCGCAGCCGGGAGTGCGACCGCTTGTACCACGGAATCTGCCCGTGAGGGGATTCAATCATTTCTCGACAATCGAGAGCCGATTTGGCCCAAATAGCGTCTTCCGAGTCGGATTGTGAGTTAGCACTCGAGGCTGGCATCCTGCAGGGAGGACGAAATGGCTGTCGATAGCAGGGCTCTCTTTTTTTGCCGAGAAATCGGGGTGCTGCGTTGATTTTTGCCAAAAATACCGCGTTTCTTGGCAATCACGGCGTTGGTGATAGGCAGATCTCTCCAATGCCCGTCACTGATTTCATCAGCGAAATCAGGAAAACACCCCATCTACCGAGAAAAACAAACCGATAACGCCACAAAAGACCCCCAGGAAGGCCTGTGCGCCAGAGGCAGGGGGCGTTAGACTGCGTGGCCCGAAAAGAACAGATACCAAACTTGTAGAGAGATAGTCCTATGTACGCCATCATCGTCGACGGCGGTCGCCAATATCGAGTCGAGCCCGGAATGGAGGTCGATGTCGATTACCGAGATGTTCCCCAAGGTGAGAGCCTTACTTTCGAAAAAGTTCTGGCCGTCAGTGGCGACGAGGGATTGAAACTCGGCTCGCCAACGCTTGATGGCGCGTCTGTAACAGCGTCGATTATCGGTCCAAAAATGGACAAGAAAATCTATGTGCAGAAATTTCGACGTCGTAAGAATAGCCGACGCCGAACGGGTCATCGCCAGATCCACACTCGTGTTCGCATTGAGAAGATTGCAGGCGTTTAGGCGTGGTCCTTGACGTCTGGTAACGGCTCATGCTGTTCCAAAGACGTTCGAGCTTATCTGGCGAAGAGTTGTTTGCGTGTGGTGCTCTGCGGAGTCACGTGCAGGTGATGGAGATTTAGCCAGTCATGCAGACGTTCCGACAGATTTCCGAATTTGAATTGGGTGACGTCCTTGGTGTTGGAACCGTGGGGACGATCTATCGGGGCACCGAGAAGTCATCTCGGAAACACTTTGCGATCAAAAAGCTGCACCCTGGAGTTTCTCAGGATCAGTTGATTCGTGCTCGCTTCCGCCGCGAAATGTCGATTCTGGAACGCTTGAGCCATCCGCACATTGTCCGTTATTACGGTGGGGGTGAAGATGACGGGACCCTGTTCTACATCATGGAACTTGTCGATGGCGGTACTGTCAAAGGATTGCTGCAGATCAAAGGTGCATTTGATTGGCCAATCGTTGTTGAGGTGACTCGCCAAATTTGCTCGGCTCTTCAGTACGCCCACAACAATGGAGTCATTCATCGTGATCTCAAACCGAGTAACTTGTTTCTGACCAAGTCCGGTGAGATTAAGCTCGGTGACTTTGGCATTGCTCGCGATCTGGATCGGAGTGATATCACAGCCAGTGGGATGACCGTTGGAACCCACGCCTATATGGCACCTGAGCAAATCACTGGCGACGAGGCTGTTTCAGGCAAGGCCGATCTGTATTCACTGGGTTGCTGTCTGTTCGAAATGCTGGTTGGCCGAACCCCATTTCAGGGTGATAATTTTGCCCAGCTTTTTGAGCAGCACCTTCGCACTGAGGCTCCTCATGTTCGCGATTTTTCCGGTTCTTGCCCGCTCGAACTGGATGCCCTTGTTAGCCGGTTGCTGGAAAAGAATCCCGAAGATCGCCCATTCAATGCGAGGCAGGTACAGGCGTTGATGCTGCAATTGGATGAAAATCTTGAGACTGACCAGAGTAAAGCGGGTAATCAACCCGACCAAGACGTTGGTGCCGATGATGTCGTCGCTCGTGGAAAGGAACTTTTGCGTCAGGAAATTAGCCAAGCAGGGGGCACACATTCCGACGAGGTGAGTTGGGGGCGGTTGGTTGTTTTGGTTGCTGTCGTGCTCGCTGTGATCGCATTTGCTTCTCTGCTAGGTCGGTAGGACCTGCTGGAGGGTTTCCCGCGATCATGCTGTCCTAAACGCTTCGAATAGCTTATTTGAGATCGAAACCGCGGTTTGGGGGCTATGTTCGGTTCTTGCCACGTTGTTATCCTGCTGTCAGGTTGATGGCCTCGGAAGTGCCATTTTGATGTTGCGGCCATGATCGAGTCGCTATCCTCTCCCCGGATCGGGCATCGTGGACACGGTGACCGAGCGTTCCCTAGGAAACCAAGATGTTCAAATCATTCCTGATCGCAGGAGCAATGACAATTTGCCAAGGCGCAATTGTCCAGTCTGTTATGGCACAAGAAACCCCGCCTGCCGCCAATGCCGGCATGTCTGACAACGAGCTGATAGGTTATTTCCTTGGCTTCTCTGTTGGCCAGAATATGGGGCAAAGTGGCTTCAAGGCAGAAGACATGAAGCTGGAGGCCTTTTTGAAAGGTTTTCAGGAGGGTGTCGCACTCAAGGAACCCACTTTGACGAGTGAGCAACTACAGGCGACTCAAGGAAAAATTCAGGCATTGCTGACCAAGCGGCAAGCTGAGATGTCAGCCGCTCAGAAATCAAAGGGCGTGAAGTTCCTTGCTGACAATGCCAAAAAAGAAGGCGTAAAAACCTTGGAAGGTGGCGTTCAATACAAAGTATTGAAAGCAGGAAGTGGTCCTTCTCCGAAACCAGATGACACTGTCAAAGTGCACTACACTGGCAAGTTGATCGATGGAAGTGTCTTCGATAGTTCAGTGCAACGAGGACAACCAGCGAGCTTTCAGGCCAACCAGGTCATCAAAGGTTGGCAAATGGCTTTGCAGAAGATGAAGGTTGGTGATAAGTGGATGCTCTACATCCCCTCCGATCTCGCCTACGGCGAACGTGGCAGCCAGCCAGCCATCGGGCCTAATGAAGTGCTCGTCTTTGAAGTAGAGCTGCTAGGTATCCAGTAAGCCAAACCACGCTCTCATCGAAAAACGAAAAAACGCGGCTCACCTCTAACGGTGAGCCGCGTTTTTTATTGATCACGGTGCGGTGTGAATTTGTACACGCCGTGCCTCTCGCTACTTCGGATCAGTGGCTTCCGCTGTCGTTGCCTTTTATTCAGTTCCTGCAGGATTCCCTTCGTTATCTTTCGCGTTCTCACCTGCATCGTTGTTGCCGGCCTCGCCGGTTGGATCGGACTGCACTGATTCTTTACTGACGTCGTCACCAACCTTCTCAGGCTCGTTTTTCTCAGGTGCATCCGGTGCAGAAGCATCGGTTCCAGAGGCACTGCTCTCTGACTCAGTAGCCCCTTCCGCTTCGTCGGCTTTTTCTGCCTCAATCTGACGCTTCTTTTCCTCTTCCTGCAGTTCAATGCGACGTTGTTCAGCAGCAATTTTGCTCTCTTGTCGCACGGTCTCGTACATCCGGGCATCGACTTGGCCAAACTCGCCCATCATGGTTACGAAGGTCGCAAGCGGGAAATCCTCAGGGATCTCCTGCGAGTCAATTGCGACCATGTAGCGTCTCACTGAATTGAAAAGGTCCTCTGCGGTGTCATCAATGGTCAGCAAAGGGTAATCATCGAAAATATCGGCCCAGATCACGAAGGCTTGTTCATAGAGTTCGATTGCCTGATCGAGTTCGGCGTTATTATTTGCTTGTTCAGCTTCGTAGATCAACCTTCTGGCCGTTACCGTTCTTTCTTCCTGTTCAGCTTGGGCAAGCGTCTTCCAGTAGGGGTAATTGATCTGGGTGCGGTAACCGATAGTCTTCTGGATCCGTTCGTTCAGATCTCTGACCTGACCAGCGATATTTACTGATTCCAGTCGGATGGAGTCATCCGAAGTTTTTGCCAGCGCGGTCAGATCAGGTACCAGTCCTTTTAGAATGGAAGGCATCAACTGGCGTTGCTCCGGTGTCATTTCCGATTCGGGCTTTTGCCAGTATTCCTTGATCACGGCCGGCAGTGTGTCAATTCTGGCTTGTCGAGCGGCAGCAAACGCCTCTTCGTTCAATAGCCGGAACTCTTCGATTTTTTCGTCTCGCTGAGCTTCAAGATCTTCCAGTTGGTTCAGTTTGATCGTGAATGGCGAGGTCGTAGGGATGCTTCGGGTTCCAAAACCAAGCCAGTCATCATCTGCCATTTGCCAGGCGTTCTGGGCGCGTGCATCAAGAATTCCCTCGGACTCGATGGATTCAGCGTGCTTGATACGCCACTTCGGCCCTGTCTCATAAAAGTTGAGTGGGGTTTGTCGGCGGATTTTGACGCCGCTATCAACAATCTCATACCCATGATTCAGCCAAAGTCGACCGACGAGCCAGTTGTCTGGCTTTCCCAAGGGCCCACGTGCTTCGGGGGTGTCGACCCCGATGTTTTCTGCTTTCAAAGCGTCGTGGAGCATGTCGTCGTCAGAAAACAAACGGCGGAATTGCACCTTCTCGTCAGACATTCCCAATTTCTGCCCGTAAAACCAACCGGTGTACCAAACCAGCCTCGGGGCGTTGGTGTTTTGCCGCACGCCACGAGTCAGGAACTCGGTTCCTTCGCGGACCATTTCGTAGCGTTGTCGATAATCGTCGAACTCCGTGGAAACGTTGTACGCGAGATTATGAGCCTGATGTTCCCATACTTTATCAAAGTGAGGCTGCAGCAATGCGATGTTGTTCAGGGTTGCCTTCAAGCGATCCCATTCGTGCATCACTTTATAGGTGTGTGCTTTATTCCACAGAAGTGTTGCCGCCACGCCACGCATCCCGAGGGATGCAAGTTTCATGGTTTCACTTGCGGGACTGATCTCACCAAGATCACTTTCCGCAATGTTGTACTCATGTCTCATCACGGACAGTTGTCCGCCTGGATCACCCTTGCCACCCGATGGTTGGCCCAACAGGAACAAGGGAATCAACATGGCCAGCAGAATTGCCAAGTAGGTAAGTTTTCGCCAAAGGCTTTTTGTACGATTCATGCCGCGATCTCACGCGATTTCAGGAAGAAGTAACTGATGATGAACGCCAAGAGACAGTAACCAAAGGTCGCCGCTGCGTGCCGTAATAGAAGGGCTCCAAAAATGTCGAAACCACTGGCTGCGTACTCCGCAGTCCCAACCATCTTGGGCAGGTTAGGTAGGGCCGTTGCGATTGCATCGAGTGAGTAAACAATGCCCGCGTCGGTCGTCTTGATCACTTTTGCTGCGGTAGTATCAACATCTAACTGCGTGGTCATAGCGTCTTGCCGGAGCAAACGCACCATCGATTCGATCGGTCCGCCGCCTCGTTCGACGCCACTGTCGATGAAGTGCCGCGTGTCGTAAACCTGCTCAGCAGAAAAGCCGAGTAGGACACATGCGAAGGTCGCAACCATGGCAACTGGACCGCTGAGGAATGTACTGAACATCACACCAAATGCGACTACCATTGCCATCTGCAGCCAAATCGACACGTAGGCCTTCGTGAGGTTCCACCAAAAAGGATTGTCACCGGCACGGAGATAAACGCCACTCTGAGTCACGCCTAGATACTGACTGCGATCGAGGCATTTGATCACAATCGTAAGTTGACCATTCTCGTCCACTAGATCTTCAAAAACGTTCAGTTCACGCGTCTTGTTGTTGTCGGTCCCTTGAACGTCAGTGTCAAGATTGAGTTCGTCAACCTCATACTCGTTGATCACAAAAGTCTTCGGATTGCTCTCGATATCCTTTGTGGGGTGTTTCATGGTCACTGAACCACGAATTCCGGATTCGATGTCGCCTTTGAAAGAACGGTAGGCACGCAGTGATAAGTCGAGTTGCAGGCCATTGGGATACCGCTCAGGAGTGACGTTCTGAAACGTAAACTCAGCCTTGCCAAGAGTGCCACCCTCGACGTAGCCATGCTGTACTTTTCGGCTCCCACGTGACAATCCAATCACGCGTGAAATACCCGCACTGCCGTATCCGCCAGCATCCATTCTCTCGGCACCAATGTCCACACCGGCGTCTTTGTTGTTTCCGCCACGGTCGTAGAACTGGATTTCACCGTAGGCAGGAATTCTTGCACGCAGCGGCTCGGGAGACAATATTTCAAAATTCCCATCCACATCCCGTTTGACGATGTGACGATGACCGCGAACCACGTCGGTGAGCCCTGAGTAGGTCCCCAGTGGGTTTCCTTCGCCATCGAGGTCGCTGTAGATGGTGAAAGCGTGTTTGTGATCCTGAACAAAGTCTGTTTCACCAACCAGCGTGCCGTCGGCCTCTTCGATAACATCAACGACTTCCAAGTGTTGATGGCTGAGGCCACGACTGACAAACAGGTAGCTTGCCAAGCCCATGGGGACAAGCATCACGGTTCCCACCGCCATGAAGCCAAGCATTCGACCGAGTACGATTTCCGTTGCCCGCACGGGCTTGGTGACGATCGTGTAGATCGTTCGACTTTTGATATCGTTGGGCAACGAAAAAGCGCTGATGAATAAAGCTAATGCGAGAATCAGGTAGTTGGTCGCCGTCAGCACGAAGCTGATGTACAGCCTTGCTGGGTCACTGCTCTCCGGGTTCAAGTACCATCCAGCCAATAACAGCAGAGCGACGAACAGGCCCACCACAAACAGTACCCGTCGCCGGATCGCTTCTTTAAACGCGAGCTTCGCAAGAGCGAACACACGATGAGCGGAGGTTCCGGGAAGATCGAAACGTATCAGGTCGCGGACAGCGCGAGCGACGGCATAGAAACCCTCACCCGGACCATAGCGATTTGCCGAGATGATGTAGCCAACCATCAAGCCAATGACGATCGCAAGACCGAATAACACAATCCCTTGCAGGAAGGCGCTCTCAAGAAATGACTCGGGACGCATCAGCCATTCATAGAATGACCAGAAATCTTCAGGTTGCAGGATCATTGACCAGTCTCTCCCTGACTCTCTTCAGTCTTTTGGTCGTCTTTTGCTGCTTCCTGTTGGGTGCCTGTCCCGGAAACACGTCTTGCACCGGGGCGAGCCTCGCTCTCGCGAACGATGTTCAAGAACAAGTCTTCCATCGTTGCCGTTGGATTGTCGATCGTGCACGTACCACCTTCACGTTCGATGATGGCTCGGATTTCGGCTTCCACCTCAGGCTTCAAACGCTTTGTATGAATTTCAGTGACATCCTGCACTTTCAGCAGATCTGTCACGCGGCCAAGTTCTTTCAGTTCGCCCTGATCAAGAATTGCCACTCGGTCACAGACATCCTGAACGTCAGCCAGTTGATGGCTGCAAAGGAGAACCGTCTTGCCCTGTTTTTTCAGTGACAGGATCAAGTCCTTCATCTCTCTCGAACCAATCGGGTCGAGGCCGGTCGTCGGCTCGTCGAGGAGGACCAGGTCGGGGTCATTGATGAGGGCCTGAGCCAGTCCGACACGTCGTGTCATTCCTTTGCTGTATTCCCGGAGTTGACGATGCTTTGCACCCTGAAGCCCCACCAGTTGGATCAGCTCGCTCACTCGTTTTTTTCTAGCCGCACCCGACATGTCAAACAGGCGGCCATAAAAGTCCAGCGTCTCTTCCGCAGTCAAGAATTTGTAAAGGTAGGATTCTTCCGGCAAGTAGCCGATTCTCTCGTTCTTGCTGGTCTCGCTGGCGTCCTTATCGAAAACTAAGACTCGGCCACTGCTCGGAAAAAGCAAACCAAGGATTAACTTGATGGTGGTTGATTTGCCGCTGCCGTTGGGCCCCAGCAGGCCAAACACCTCACCCTTTCGGACCTCGATGTCGAGCGACTTCAGTGCGTTGACCTTCTTTCGACCCCAGAAATCCCGATAAATCTTGCTCAGGTTGCGGGTTTCAATAACAACACCCGAGTCAGATTCGCCACTACCAGCTTGCGCGGCGGTGGCGGTCTCCGATTCGGCGACCACGGTTGAATCAGTTTCCACGGTTAAAGACTTCCGTATGGATGAGGGCAAAATTGGGCAAACATGGGGAGAATCGGTCATTTCAGATTGATTGAGCCGATTAGGCACCGGGATGCGACAAGGCCTCCGATCCTTGGGGACTACGAATTGCCGTGCTGCAATGCTCGCAGACCCAAAGCCAGAGATTGATACGCTACGCCGCCACCGGGCGAAGTGTTCGTATTTTTGTGCCAGAGACCTTCAACACGACTCACCAGACGTGATCTGACCCGAGATGTACCAGCATTTCCACCGTGGTATTACGCTGTCCGGCCGGAAATGGTTGTCTCTGCAACGAAACTGAGGCGATCTGGCCCGTCAGGACGGTTATATCGTTTCATTTGTGGGATGTTGCCGGATCGTTTCTGGCACTGTAAACCTCCTCATTTGATGATTGGGGCTTGCAAATCGAGGCTGAATCATCAATCAATTTGCTAACGTCTTCACGTTGGTTTTTTCCCGTTCTGTCTTTTTCCGGATTGCCCGCTCTGTTGAACGATTCGACATTCCCTCGGCAAACAATGCCGGATGATGCCTATGAGAACGCTCTGAGCTTCCTCTATGGGCAGATCAACTACGAGAAAATGACTGTCTCGAGTGCGAATCGATATCGATTTCGGCTGCAGAGAATGTCTGAACTTCTTCAAGAGTTGGGTTTGGGGCATTATCTGTATTCTGAGTCGTCTCCAAAACCGCCAATCCCACTGATTCATATCGCGGGGACGAAGGGCAAAGGGTCAGTCGCGGCAATGGTTGCCGCGATGTTGACTGCCACTGGCCTTCGCACTGGCCTCTACACTTCTCCTCATCTGCACCGCCTGGAAGAGCGGTTTCGGGTCAATGGTGAGGCCTGTCCCCCTGAACATCTCGTCACACTCGTGCAGGAAATGAGGCAGGCAGTGGTGTCTCCGTCCTTTATCAGCGATTCCACTTCCCCTACGGACGGGCCCTCCTTTTTTGAGCTCACAACGGCCTTGGCACTACTGCATTTCGAACGCTCACATTGTCAAGCCATTGTCTTGGAAGTTGGTTTAGGTGGCAGGTTGGACAGTACCAATGTCTGTGCTCCGAGCATCTCGGTTGTGACTTCCATCGGACTCGACCACCAGCATGTATTAGGGAATGACCTGGCCCAGATCGCAGCTGAGAAAGCCGGGATCATCAAACATGGTGTGCCGGTGGTGAGTGGAGTGATGGACCCCGCCGCACGAGCCGTGGTTGAGTCGACTGCCATCGAACATCAATGCGCTCACTGGCAACTGGGGCGGGAATTCCATTTCCAAGGTTCCCAAGAACCGAGCTGGGGTTCACGCTTGGTCTACACAGGACCAGGTGATCCAGGGAAGCAGATAGAAACCTACGTGCCGCTTGAGGGGACTCATCAATGTCGCAATGCGGCGATCGCGTTGGCGACTGTAGATGCCTTGGGGAGGCAAGGGAGCCCAATATCCGATGCAGCAATCAATGAGGGTTTGGCGGGTTTGAGCTGTCCTGGCCGCATTGAACCTTTTCCGCTTTCCGATGGTGTCATGGCAGTGGTTGATGTTGCCCACAATGAAGATTCCGTCGCCGCGTTGTGTGACTGTTTGCGAAATCGCTGTGCCAATCGAAACATCGCGGTTGTCTTTGGAACAAGCGTAGATAAGTCAGCAGAAGTGATGCTGAAGCAACTGACTACCATCAGTGATGAAATCGTCCTGACTCGTTTCCACGGCAATCCGCGGTTCGTTGAACCAGATGATCTTGCGCCGATGCTACCCCAAGATTGGACGGGGACTGCCGAGGTGATGACGGATCCCATCGTCGCTTGCGAAAAGGCCTTAGCAAGGATCTCGCCAGACGGCATTCTTGTCGTCTGCGGGTCTTTCTTTTTGGCCGCAGAAACCAGACCGTGGATCATGGCGAGATCGCAATAGAATCTCGTCAGTCGCCGCTCCCCAGTTTCTAAGGTGACTCGTCTCGTCAATGAACTGTCTGCTGAGTGAATCGTCCTGTGGTTGAACACTTGCTGAGATGGTCATTCTCACTCAAAGCCTGGCGATCGTAAGTTCGACATCATCCAGAGGCATGCCCAGTTTCATGGCTATTTCTGTTGCGTTCATACCACGCTGCATTAACTCTTGAATCTTGCTGCTGATGGAGTGATCAGCCGTAGGTGCTGGTTCTAGTTTGGACTGCATGCTATTCAATTGATTGATCTTTTCGTCAACCTGATTGAGCAGTGTTTGGACCACGATGATTCTTGTATCCAGTTCGGCCTTGAGTTCGCGTTGCAGATCAAACATCGCAGCCTGCCAGCGTTGTGTTTCGACAGGGGCACCGCTCAGCGGAACCGAGGGTTCCTTGTGCTCCCGTATCAACTTGATTTTCCGGTTGGCACGTTTGGTGTCTTGGTGGACCTTTCTTCCGGCCCGGATTTTTCGGCGAACCAAGACCCATGCCAACATCACAAATCCACCCACCATCAGGAACTGGCGGCTTGCATGGTTGACCCCTCAGAGGTCTGGTCTCAGCGATCAGATTCGGAGAAATCACGTCTAGCTTTCTTGGCGAATGACGGTGCTGTTAGCCAGCCTTGATTACATATTGCCGGTTATCCCGAAGGATCGAACCGCGAGCTATCATGGCAGGAAATTCTTTGTTTTTGTTCGCACTATGTTGGCTCTGACGTTACTCAGGTTTGTCCCGACTATTAGGATGCAGACGATTGGCATGTACGGCCTGTTCGCTTGCGTTTGGTCCGGTGGGTTCAATGAACCCGATCGTCCGCAGAGTCTCGTGGTTCACACAAATGGTGATCCGTCCCTTCGAATTTTAGATTTCATCAGTATGGAAGATTCTCTCGGTATTCAAGTTTGGCACGCAGGCAGTTCATCTTCCGAGCCTGGCATTCTGGAGCAATGCTGTGAAAACTGGCTTAGTCAGGATGAGCGGGTTCGTGCGGACCGATTTCGTATTGCTACCAGTCGTAACCAGCATGTCGTTGGTCGCGGAATGGCGCGGCGACTCCTTGGACGTGAGCAAATCGACCCATGCCTCATCGCCTTCGCAATCGAAAAAAATGGCAAGCCTTATGTCAGCCAACCGGTTGAGGCACGCCGCGCGTTCAACATTGCACATACTGACGGCCTCGTAATGTGCGGGATTGATAGCCAAAGTGACGATCTGCTTGGTGTTGATGTTGAAAAGCTGGATCGTCGAACAGACCCTGCTCTCGCAAAGCGTTATTTCTCCAAGCCAGAAATCGACCACCTTGAAAACTGTGCCTCGGAAACGGATCGACGAAACACCTTTCTGAAAATTTGGACACTCAAGGAGGCCTTCATCAAGGCGCTTGGAACAGGGTTGCAGACACCTTTGGCTGATTTTGCATTCGAAAAGATCGAATCAGCCGAACCCGAGATCCGGTTTCTCAATCCGAAACTCGAGTCCGGGATGCATTGGAGTTTTCTCTCGATTGAACCACGGCCTGGGTACGTGGCCGCGGTCGCCCTTGGAACCAATTCAGCCAGAACGAGTACCGAGGTCACCCTCCGGCGGTTTGAAGAACTTCTTTGATCATTGCCGGGGCGATCATGGTCGCGGCATGCATGATCGACAGAAGCAGCCAGCGGAGTCTCTCAATCGCCGTTTGTTTCCATTCGCTATGTCGCGCGGTGTCACTGTGATTGGGTGTCACTGTGATCAGCGTTCTCATGAGGTTGAGAGAATGGGTTGCTAGCATGTCAGATGCGATGAATTTGGTTCCTTTTGGGCTGCTACTGCGTGGCATTGGTCGAGATTTGATGCTGCTTTTCTGGTGGGCAGCTGGCCACGTGTGCATGAGAACTTCAGCTCTCTCAGACGGCGAATTAGCGGATTTCAGTAGATATGACCCCCGCTTGTCGTGATGGGTGAAGTCTTCCATTTTTGATGTCCGCAAAGTTTTCCTAGGATGATCGAGTGGAATAACCAAATGCTGGTGGTCACTTGTGCCGATAAATCCACATGACGCGGTTGTTCTGTAGGCGCTGGTTGATCGGGCGAGGTCCCGATGACAGGCAAAGACGGAGAAACCACTTCGAAGCAAAACAATCAGGGGGGGAGTGTCTTTGTTTGCGATGGCAACGGTTTCTGTTGTCCGACGCATTCAAGGTCAGGAGGCGAAGCAGGCGTGATCTGTCTGCTGGTTTCCATTGCGTTCTCGGAGCGAATCTGGGTTCCGAGTGCGTTGCCCCGCAAGTGAATGATCGGCCTATAGCCATGCGGCGGATGCCGCGGAGACGTTTGCGATGCACCGAATGACTCAATCACGACTTTTTACACGCTCTTCGAGCCTCAGGGCGCTTGCTGTATGTGCAGCACTGTTTGCTTTGCCGGCCGCCGCACAAAGCCCGATGGCAAACGCGGATTACGACGCTAGCGGGTATGTAACGCCGGCCGGGATGGCTCACCCATCCATGTACCAAGGCGGTGTTGTTCCCGCTGGAATGGCTTTCTCACCTGGGATGCAAGGTAACGGACCTGGTGCGTTTCCTGGAGGCGTCATGCCAGTGGGCTTCAGGTCTGGAGGCCAGTGTGACGGGAATTGCGGTTCCTGTGACCCCGGTACCGGCTCGTGTGGTGGCAACTCTCGCGGAGGCCTGGTCGGCTCCTGCATGAGCGGCAACGGTCTGTGCGGCTGTGGCTTGTGTGGTGGGGGCAGTTGTCTCGACTCACTGAGTAACTATTGCTTGTTCTGTCGTGGCAGCGGTTGTCTCGCTTGCAAGTCAATCGACTTCCGCTACTTGGGTCACAATCTTCACAAGTGCCGACCCTACGGCGAGATTTGTGGGCTTCGCTGGTACGATCTTTCGGTCGAGGCCGTCTTCCTCGGGCACACACAGGGTGGCGGAAACATGGCACTCACGAGCAAAGGCCAATTCGTTCCGCCATCCCCCATTGTTCTATCGCTTGGTGACGCAAAAGACGGTGATGAGTTGGCTGCTGGCGTAAGACTTTCAGGTGCTTTGATCTGTGGTGTCGGCGGTAACGTCGAAGCGACTTACATGGGTGGAAATAAGTGGAACTCCGAAGCCGGAGTCACTTCTGCCGCGGGTGACCTGTTCTCCTTCATCAGTGACTTCGGCACTCCTCCGCTCGACGACATCGACGCATCGAACGCACAGAGCATCGGCATCGAAAGTCAGTTGCATAGCATCGAGTTGAATTACCGTCGAAGAACCATGGGACCCTACTGTCGCTTTCAGGGATCTTGGTTATTCGGTCTTCGGTATCTTCAGTTCAAGAACGAGATGAATTACTCAGCATCTGGAGCGACTGGATTCTTTAACTCATCGGACCGAGTAAGAAATCACATGTTTGGAGCTCAGGCGGGCGGCGACATTTGGTGGAACATTCACTCCGGCGTCAGGCTCGGTATGGGACTGAAAGGGGCTTGGGTTCAAAACGAAATCAAACGCTCCTTCAATGTCGCTGCCAATTCCCTGAACAACACTACCATCAACGATACGCGACGAGGCAGTGACTTGATGGGCGAGTTTGAGCTCAAGTTTATCTGGCAGTTCAACCACTCATGGAAATTCCGAACGGCGTACTACGCGATCGCAGCAGAGGACATTGGTTTCGGGTCGATCGACAAGGACACCGTTTTGAGCCTGCGGCCAGGAAATACCCTTGTTAACCCCTCGTATGTGCTCGATGATCTGGTCGTGCAAGGGATCTCGTTCGGTACTGAGTACAACTGGTAAGCAGCTAACGGGCTGTTGAGAACAATCCTATGAAGACGCATTGAACCCCACCTCGGTCTGCCGAGGTGGGGTTTTTCGAGCATCAACCACCAGATAACGGGCGTTTCGGACCGAAAAGAACAGGTGTCAGCTCTTCTGTGGTGTTCATAATTACACCCCCTGAGGGGTGCCGGATAGAATCCGTTTGATCCGATTAATGGGATTCTGGGTGACTCGTCGGAACTTTGGCGTCGGCAATGCATCCGATAACATGCGTTTCGTTGACACCTTTCCGGGCGTAATTAGAATCGCACACGCTGCTTGCCTTTGTTTCCTAGGCTGCCTATGTTGCCTGATGGGTGCATTGGGAGCTACCGACTGTTTGGCAAACTCTAGCGAACCTTTTTACCGATGCTAGACAATGCGCAAGCTGGCAGATGCCGCTAGGGCTGGGATAGTACCATGTCTTAGGGGATCAGCCGATCGATCTGTGACCCTGTTCATCCTTATAAACCGTTCCGACAAAACCGCCGACACGCCGTCAGTCGCGAATTTGGTAGAGACACTCGATGATCAAACGAAATCAACCAAGAAAAACACGATCCGACAAGAATACCAAGCGTTCGAAGGCACTCGCGAAGAGGCGTCGATTGAACATGGAGGGACTGGAGGAGCGACGCCTGCTAGCAGTAATGACTGATCTGCCATCAGCACCGGCCCCTGACATCACGGAGTACCAGGCGAATCGAAGCATTGGCGCGGTTCAATCATTCACTGTGAACGAATCCGAAAACTTTCTGCAGACCGGGTTTAATGATTCGATTTACAACGCAGACTCAGTCCCACTTGGTACCGGATTTGGGGAACAGGATACGGTTGATGTTTTTGGTTTTTTACCAGTGTCTGCTGGGCAGACGCAGACCGGGTTGACTGCCGATCTTGACACCTTCGCTTTCGATGTAAGAGGCGGCGATATCTTGGATATCGCCGTGACGGGTGCTGCCGCTCAATTCGTTGTCAGGGACGCGGCGGGTCAGACTGTTTTTGGCAGTGCGGCTCCGTTCCCGTACCTGCCTGCTCCGCTGCAGAATGTCGGTAATGCGACTGGCACATGGGTTGTCCCTCAGGAAGGCACCTACTTCTTAACCGTTGCGCCAGATTTGCCTTCAATCGGTGGGGCGTACACGATAGGCCTTCGGGCATACCGTCCTCTCACCGAACAGCTGGAAGTGGGTGACGCCCAGATTGTGTATCTGGAGTTCAACGGTGATGTGATCGATGCCAACTTGCTGGGTGGTTCGGGTTTCATCCGCATTCCCAGTCTGTTAGAGACTTTGCCATTGATTGGGTTGGAAGCGGGAGACGTGGATGCCGCCAATCTGATCATTGAACAGATAGTAAATCAGGTCATTGACGTCTTCGAGGACTTGTCCGTTACAGGTCAGAATGGTGACTTTGTAGACTCAGGCATCCCAGGCGACTACGGAATTCGTATTCTAAATAGCCGCGATCATGCTGGGTTGATCCCGCTCAATGATCCTCGATTAACGCGTATTTTTATTGGCGGTGATGAAACAACGATCCCAGCCTATGGAATCGCCCAAACGGTTGATCTGGGGAACTTTGACCTCAGCCAGGTTGCATTTGTAAATGTCGCTGAGACTTTCGCCGACATGGAAGATATTCCGATCAGTCCGACTAGCAGACTTGTCGACTTGGCTGGTCAGTTTCTCGGCTCCGTTGCAGCCCACGAAGCTGGTCACGTGTTGGGCATGGCCCACACTAACGGCTCCAACGCGATTGGAACCCTTTCTGATGAGGGCGGTGACATTCCTTCGTTCCTGTATGCGATCGGCGTGGGGCCGGATGGAATCTTCGGAACCAGTGACGATGTTGATCCGGTATTCGCAGATGACTTTTACAGCGCGAATGAGTCGCTGTTTATCGGCAAGAATGAGATCACCAAGACGTTGGCTCATCTGCTGTCCACAGGTACTGTCGGCGGTGGCGTCAGCGGGCGTGTTTTCTATGATGAGAATCTCAATGGCAGTAGCACTGGCGATGGTGGTTTGCAGGGCGTGACTGTTTTTGCCGACATCAATGATGATGGGCTTTATACGGCTGGCGAACCCACCACGATTACTGAATCAAGTGGAGTTTTCTCGCTGAGCGTGCCGGCCGGGACTGTAGATATTCGAGCTGTCGCGCCGGCCCAGTATCTCGCAACAACGAGTACCTCACGTTCGGTCAATGTGCCAAACTCTGGATCGGTTCCGGGTGTTGAGTTCGGTTTCGGCATCGTGACGGGTGTCAAGACAGGTGTGGCATTTGACGACGCCGATGGTGACGGGTTCATGGATGTGAATGAGACACCTCTCAAAGATGTTTACATCTATCTGGACGCCGACAATGATAATCGCCCTGACTTGGGTGAAGCCAGCACACGTACGGCTGAGGACGGGAGTTACTTCTTCAACTTCGGTGCAGTTGGGGATTATGTAATTCGAGCCGTGCCAACTCCAGGATATCAGGTTTCGTTTCCGACAAGCGGTGAGCACAATTTCACGTTTAACGGGACGGCTATAACCAACGAGTACAATTTTGGCTTCCGCTCGACACTCGACTTTGGCGATGCTCCAAATTCTTATGGCACGTCGCTTCCTGATGGTGCTCGACATGGAATTGTTGATGGGCTGTCGATTGGTACAGCACCTGATCGCGATGTCGATGGGGTTCCATCGATCGACGCAGACAGTGATGATCTGAACCAGTTGGTCAATGACGAAGATGGTGTCCTGCAGACGGTTCCTTTGTCACCCGGTGATACGTCCAACTTTGAGGTAACCATCACCAATACGACTGGTTCGACCGCGTATCTTCAGGGCTTCCTTGACTTCAATCAGGATGGTGACTTCGATGACGCCGGCGAGAAGTTCCTGAGTAATCGTGCGATCAACAATGGAGTGACAAACGTCATTTATTCGGTCGCTGTCCCTGTGCCCTCCAGTGCTTTGACAGGTGATACCTATGCACGTTTCAGGCTCAGTAAGACTGGGAACCTTGGGGCTGCTGGATTCGCCGGAACGGGTGAAGTCCAAGATCATAAAGTGACCATTCTCAGCGGTTCAGATATCGCAAACGACGACTATTTTGATGTGGCACGGAATTCGATAAGCGTACCTTTGGATGTCCTGGCGAATGATTTCCAATTGGCCGGTAATCAACTGACAATTGACAGTTTGAATACCACTGGCACTATCGGTATCGTGCCACCGCCGACAAACAATCAAATCTTCTATACACCACCAAGCGGGTTCATCGGCTTGGATTCGTTCAGCTACACCGTTCGGGATGAGTTTAACAACCTCGCCACTGCGTCTGTATTCGTGAATGTAAGGTACCAATCGAATGTACCGATCGCTGTGGATGACATCTACAATGTTCCAACCAATTCCGTCGATCGACCGCTCGCAGTGCTGGATAACGATATCGCAAGCATCAATGGTGGGTCAGCGATCACGAGTGTCAGTGCGGGAACTAATGGTGGCATCATTTCGGTGATTGCTGGTGGACAATCAATTCGATACACACCGACAAGCGGTTTCGCCGGGACTGAGCAGTTTTTGTATACCATTCAGGACGGTGCTGGGCTGGTCAGTCAAGCAACGGTAACGGTTAACATGTTGCCGGGCGCGGCCGATGATGACTTGCTTGAATTTGACGTGGAAATTCTGGACGCCACCAACGGAAATGCCATTGACCATGTGTCTGTCGGTGACGAGTTCACCGTCCGTGTCACGGTTGATGATTTGCGAAGCGGTTCACCAAACGGCGTTACCTCTGCCTTTTTGGATTTGCTCTACACCTCGGCTTTGGTTTCAACCGTGGATAGCAATCCAAATGATGGTTGGGATTTCGATGTGACGTTTGGCCCGTACTTCAGTGGTGCGGGAGCATTTCAATTGGGCGATGCTCAAACTCCTGGAGTCCTGAATGAAGTTGGAAGTACTCAGGATTTCGGTAATCTTCAGCAGCACACTGAAAAAGAGGTTCTTTTCGAAGCGACTATGCGTGCCAACGCCTCTGGTATTGCCCAGTTCATGGGTGATCCTTCGAACAGCCTACAGGCTGAATCCGTTCTCTTTGACGAAGATGAAGCGTTAACGATCCAGCAGTTACGGTTCAACTCGACCCAGTTAACGATTCTACCATCGTCGGAGTTTGTCACTGCAGCAGTGGATGATTCATTCCCTGATGGACTTGATTCCCTTGGAAATGTCATCGTTAACAGCGGCAGTTCGTCAGCAGAACGAAGCGTTCTGGATGTGCTTGAGAATGACAATTTCGGCGGCACAGGTGTCATCACTGAGTTTGGTTTGCAGGATGGTCCTTCGAAGGGCATCGTACTCGTTGAAAATAACGGCACTCCCAATGATCTGGGGGATGACTACTTGAGTTATCAGCCCAATACAAATGCAAGCGGTTTAGAGGAGTTCAGCTACTTCGTCGTTACCAGTGAGGGCGTCGTTACGTCCGCGAAGGTCACACTCGCCTTGGGCACTCAGAACAACGATGCATTGGTAGCATTTGACTTCGCACTGGTTAATCGAGCTGGGGAGTCATTGGATCCGGCTGGGGTAACGGTTGGAGATGAAATCGGTCTGCAAATCATCGCAGACGATCTACGGGAAAATTTCGCGAACACCCTCGTTTACGCGGGATTCCTGGATGTCCTCTACTCGGCTGATAACCTTTCGCCAGTGGAACCGACTGGTGGTAACTACAACTTCGATCTTGAGTTCGGATCGGCATTCAACTCAAGTGCCGGTTCTGGCACCGCAGCGACACCAGGAATCATCGACGAGATTGGAACTCTGCGTTCGGGCACAAGCTTTGCGTTCCCTTATACGAACGAGGATCCAGCAGAGCTTGTGACGATTTATTTTGAAGCGACAGCACCGGGAATCGTTCAGATCAAAGGATCGCCAGCTGACCTGTTGCCACAACACGACACGCTTGTTTTCTTAGAAAACGATCCCGTTGCGATTGAGGACATCCGGCTCGACGTGCTGTCAATTACCATCAGCTCCGCAGGCTCTGGACAGCAAAACCAAGGTAATAATGCGGATGTGAACAACGACGGGTTCGTTTCCCCAATCGACGCACTTCTAGTCGTCAACCGGTTGTCGCTTGTGGGAGAGGGCGAGAGCAGTGGTGATGATTCTTCGCAGAAGATTTTTCCTGATGTGAATGGTGACGGACGTGTCACTGCGGGGGATGCACATGAGGTGTTAGTTGTGATGATGGAAAGTTCCAACGAAGGGGAAGGCGAACAGCTTGTTGCTCTGGCGAATGATGATGCCGTGACAGTGATTACTGCAGACGACGTCTTTGCTGGTCTTGGGAATGGCGATATTAGCTCGGTGGAAAAAATTGCGATAACGGATTGTCCAAAGGCACCGGAAGGGCTGGGTTCAACCGAATCAGCCATCTCGGGTGATATGAGAGACGATGAGGAAGAGAACGATCTGCTCGACCTGCTGGCAGGTGATGTCGATCAAATCTGGAGCTGATTTCCTTTTTGTGAGTGAGAATTAAATCTTTAACGGACTGGCCCGATGGGGTCAGTCCGATTTTTTTTGTATTCAAAGGATCCTTCATAGCTTACTGATCGTGTTAACTTGGCTAAGCCCTGAGGCTGCTTTCGTTGATTCCTTTGGGTGACTCCGGCAGATTGTGATGCAAGTTAGCTCACCGCCCCGTAGAATTGATACTAGGTGGCTGAGTGAGAATGCCTGAGGTAACCGACGGCGAACCGCATTTTGGGCGCGTGCGTTCTCGATGTTGCCAAGGATTGGATTGAATCAGATTACCGTTTCGGAACACTTTCTCGAGCGAATCCATTGTCTTTTAAGCCATTTGCAGTCCAGTGCCTGACCTGTGCAAGTCAGCTCCGGGTCTCCGACCCAGCAGTCGTTGGCACGATTGCTGCGTGTCCAAAGTGCGGCTCGATGGTGGAGATCAACCGCCCGGATAGCCAAGTTGAAATTGGGCGTTCAGGAGTGGACAGTCAGGCCATAACAGAGGAAGCAATCACAGCTGATTCGGGGCTTGCCACGGGCTCGGTACCACCGGCCAATGACGAGGGCTTTGCCGGTTCAGATTCTGTTCTTCCAGAAAGTAGTGATGGTCTTTCGGGAGCAATGCACCCCGATTGGCAGAGTGCGAAGACTCAAAAATCACGTCAGATCGGTCTGGTCATTGCTCTTTCTGCAACAGGATTGATTGCAGCAGTCATGTTCTTTGGCTGGTTTGTTACATCTTGGGGACAGCAGGAGGTTCAGAAACGCGCAACGGTCGGAACTCAACCCGATGATACGGGTGACACTCCATCCACCACTGCTGAAAAGAGTCCACAGGCCAAAGATAGCGAAAGGGGTGAAGGTGTTCCGTCCAGTGAGATGGGAAACCTGCAGAATCAGACGCCCTCGACGACTCCTGATGTAGCCAACCCGAACGGGCCGGTTGTCGCTGATGCTGAGCCACCCAGCGGTCCTGGTCTGATCGATGTGCCAAACACACCCGACAGTGCGACGGAGACGTCACCGAGTGCGACGGCGAATAATGATGGAACAGGCAGTGATGGAACAGGGCAGTTGATACCCAGTGATTTGTTGTCGCCATCAGTGCTTGATCCACCAAGTAAGCCAGGTGCGGTTGCTTCGGATGATGATCCTGAGGGGGCAGCGTCAAATACTGAGAAAACTGATGGTCTTGATACCGCCCCCGGGATGCAGGAGTTGCCTCCCGAACTTGCCCAGTACACTCAGTTTCTGCTAGATGACGGTGCTCAGGCAAAGCCGACCTTGCAAGCGCCACCGACCATGGAAGAGGTCAAACTGGAAGCAGCTGCAGAGGAAGAGGATGAGGATCTGCGTATTCCGATCGTTCCCAAAGAACTTGATTTGAGAGCTGATCTTGCACTCCGGCTTGCTCTTGCATCGGATGGATATCCCGCCAGTGATTTGATGTTGTTGGTTAGCCAGGTTACCGGGGTCCCGATTCAAATGGACTGGCCGTCATTTGATTTGGCTGGAGCAGACATTCAGCAGCAGGTGCCAACCACTAAGGATTGGCGTTCCGCCCGAGAATTAATTGATGAAGCTGCGGGTGTTTTGAATGCGGAAATTCGTGAGCAGCCAACTTTGTTACTGATGACGTTAAGGGATGAGGTTTTTGATGAAGCTGTCAGTCGGCTCAAGTCCGTTGAGGACTTCGGTGCAGGCAGTGCCTCGGCGCAGGATTTTTTGCAGGGATTTCTAGCCGGAGAAAATGGTGATGCAAATCCCCGAGAAGTTAGCCAACAGGCCTGTTTTGCAACGGAAGCATTGAGACGGATGAGAGGGATCGCACCCCAGATGGAGGAGGTGAGATTTAGGCGTTGGGCCCGCGAGATTAACGATTCACAGGCGGAATGGACGGTGCTGTCCGGGGGCGATTTTGGGCCGCAGTTGGATGCACCCATGAGTGTTGCCGGATTAATGCGTCGGACCGCGAAACGAAATCGCGCCACCTGCGTTTTTAATTGGCAGGATGCTGTTCGTCGTGGTGCTCCACCCGAGCATTTATTGCTGCCGCACAATGAAGGGGATGCGGGAAGCACCCTCAGAAACGCTCTTTCTCCCTTGGGGCTGGAAGTGCGGCAAGTGGATTCAAAACATTGGTGGGTTGGTACGGAAGCTACCTATGACCGTCTGCCGATTTTTGTCTGGACACCACCTCTGGGCCAGGCACGAGCTGATTTTGTAGAGCGAATGAACCAAGTCATGGCAGGTTCATCTCCCCTTCAATATCGATTGGCAATTGATGACACGAGTGATCGTGCGTTGATGTTGTTGCCGAGATTCATTGTCCGCCAGTTACCCACCATCATTCCAGCTGTTGCTGCGAAGTGACAACTTGCGGGCTACTACCTGAAGGTGAGCGTCTACATTGTGCTCACGGGACATTGTCTCATTTTCACCCCCTTGATTGACAAGTTTTATGATTGCATCTCGTTTCTGCCTCCTCTGGGTTGGCCTGACTGTCGTTCAAAGTGCGGTGTTGCGCGGGCAGTCGACAGTGAATCTTGCTGAGCCTCCTGCAACGTTGGATGCGAAACTGATGCCCGTGAAAGTGGTTGATGCCTATCCCGGTCTGCGAGTGGATCGTCCGATTGTTCTGACCGGTGCAGGTGATGACAGTGGACGGCTTTTCATTGCAGGACAACGAGGGAAGATTTTCTTCATTGATGCATCTGATCAAGATGTTGAGCAACCAACTTTGTTCGGCGATTTATCTAAACGCGTGTCGTACAAAGATCGTGAGAATGAAGAAGGATTGCTGGGGCTGACATTTCATCCTCAGTTCAAAACTAACGGCTATTTCTATGTTTACTACACAACCAGAGAGCAACCTCACACGTCCGTGATAAGCCGCTTCTCCGCAGTCGATGGAACAACGGTTGATTTGGCGAGTGAAGTGAAATTACTTGAGATCCAACAACCGTTTTGGAATCACAACGGAGGGACGATTGTGTTCGGTCCTGATGGTTACCTTTATGTTGCTCTGGGTGACGGAGGAAAAGCAAATGATCCTCTGGGCAGTGGCCAGGATGTCAGTACGCTGCTGGGGTCAGTCTTGCGAATCGACGTGGACAAAGCTTCTGGTGAAATGCCCTATGCCATACCGAGTGACAATCCACTGTTGGGGAAGCCGAAGACGCGTCCTGAGATCTATGCCTTTGGCATCCGGAATATCTGGCGGATGGCATTCGATAAAAAGACAGGGGATTTGTGGGCAGCAGATGTGGGGCAGAACGAATGGGAAGAAGTTAATCTGATTCGTGCGGGTGGGAACTATGGTTGGAATCTGCGAGAGGCCGCTCATGCCTTTACGCTCGCAGGTGGCCCGGGGTCAGGCCCAAGTGCTGAGTTGATCGATCCGATTGCTGAGTATCCCCACACGGAAGCTTGGGGAAAGTCAATCACAGGTGGCGCTGTTTATCGGGGCAGCAAGACGCCGATTCTCGATGGTTATTATCTCTACGGTGATTACATCAGCGGGCGACTGTGGGCCTTGAAATACGATTCCGAGAACACAACGGTGACCGAAAATCGACCAATCATTTGGGATAATCTGCCAGTATTCACCTTCGGTCAAACCGACGATGGAGAGGTCCTGATGAGCACGATGTCAGGAGGAGGGCGGATCTTTCGATTTGTCCAATGACTGCTGCACGCAGGTGTAACGATCAATCCAACGGCAACATTTGCCGTATTCCTGACTCTGCCACAACTACCAGCGTACGCCGACGGCTATCCCCGTTTAGCCTTCTTTGCTTACAGGCAGGCGGATGATAAAGGCTGTGCCTCGTCCCACGGTGCTTTCCACGCGGATGCGTCCGTGGTGACTATCGATAATTTCTTTGCAGGCAGCTAAGCCCAAGCCTGTACCACCCTTACCCGACTCATCAGGGCCATCTTTGGTTGTATAGAAGGCATCAAAGATGTGTGGCAAGGTCTCGCGCGGGATACCAGATCCTGAATCACGGACCACCAATTCCACAAACTTACCATCGCTGCTTGGACTTAAGCGGATCAGGATGGTGCCCCCATCTGGCATGGATTGTCGTCCATTAATTAGGAGGTTCAGCAGCACACGCTGAATCTGATTTCCGCTAGCCACAACTTTGGGGGCAGCGGGATCAAGTTGAGTCTCGATTGCGATACGGTACTTTCGCATTTCCCGTTCCAGCAATACGAGCGAATCAGTAATGATTGCCGCCAAGTCCGTGGGTTCCATGCTCTCGCTTCGATTCTTGGCTTGTGCAAGGATCGTTGCTGTGATTTTCGCTGCTCGCTCAGAAGCCTCCAGAATTTTGCTGAGTGCTTTATCACGACTGGCTTCATCTCGATTTCTGATCCCAAGTCGTGCATAGTTGATGATGGTCATCAGCACATTGTTGAATTCGTGCGTCGCAGTGCTAGTTAATTCGCCGAGTGCTGCGAGTGCCTGAGCTTTCTTCAGTTCGTTTTTCAGATACTGAATTTGATGCTGTGGGTCGACGACCTCAGCGGCCGTCGCTTGTGCGGGGACCGGGGTGGCTGGCGAGTGACTTGTGTTGCTGGAATGCTGCGACTGCATGTTGACTTGGCCGGCCGGAAAAATGAAATTTGACAACAGCACGTACTCGTCCTGTCCCTGACCTGATCTATCGTCGAAGCCGGTGCATTTGCTACAGACCGAAAAATCGATCCCGCACAGTTTGCCACGTCGGTGTCTGACCTCGGCGGGTGGGTAATTTGTTTCGCTTGCAGTGGCTGCGCTGCTTGGCCCGTCAAACCACAGGACCCCCAATGATTGCAAAAGGAAAATTTGCCGCCGTTGGATCGCAAAATGGCGATTTGGCCGCGGATAACGTGGTTTCAAGGCTGAGGCAACGCCTGCATGATGCTCGGGCAACAGGTTTCAAGGTCCGGATGGAAGTGCTTGATGACGAGCAGGCCTCGTGGTGTGTCATCTCAGGCGTCCTCACGCTGTTTGTCGATCTCTCACAGACGGCATCCGAGCAACTTCAGCAGGTTGAGGAAACTCTGAGTGCTTATGAAGGTTGCTCAGGCCGTGAACTCAATCATGCCCAAGATATTGGGAAACGAGCGGCGTGAAACAGGTAGCCTCTACCAATTGACTCGCCATTGTGGCCACAATGGGGTCAGTGTCCGGTCCATTCATGTCGTGTGAGGCTTTTTAGCGTGTTTTCTAAGCGAATGCCCATTTCTGCAGCAGCCTCATTCTGCCATCGCTTCGGTACTGGATTGCACGCGGGTGCAGACGTCCTTGTGCTGTTGAAGAGCGAAGCAAAGATCGGCTCCGCAAAGCAATGTCGGGCGATGGAGGGATTGATTGAGGGAGTGCAAAAAGGTGAACAGCTCCATGTGTTGATGGGCCAAAATGCTTTTTTTCCGACATTGATGAAGGTCATGGTCCAAGTTGGCGAAGCCACCGGTAAATTGGAATATCTGCTCTTCTTGCTCAGCGAGCACTACCAACAGCAAGCCCAGCTAAGGCGCAGTTTCATTTCTGCGATCATCTTGCCCGTTCTGCAATTGGTCTTCGGAATTTTCGTGATCTCGTTATTAATTTACATCATGGGAATTCTTGGTTCGGGAACCGGTGGTGGAATGGCTGACATTCTCGGGTTCGGGCTGAGTGGTGGGAAAGGCGTTCTGATTTTCTGGATGTACCTCTTCGTGTTTTTTGGCATCATTGGTTCATGCATCTTGTGCTTTTTCAAGAACGTAGCCGGTGTGCAGAACTTGATTCCTCTGGTCTACATGGTTCCCGTGATTGGAGCATCCATCCAGACAATTACGATTGCCAGGTTTTGTCGGGGCTTATCAATAGCGCTGGGATCCGGATTGGAGCCAACTCTGGCGATCTCGTTAGCACTGGACAGCACCGATAGTGATTACTACTGCGCCGCTGCTGATGATGTTGAAAAAGCGATTCTTGCAGGGGCGACATTGTCGGGTGCGCTGGAGTCGATGAAAATTTTGCCAGCTGATTTTATCGGAAGGGTTGAAATCGCGGAGCACTCTGGGACTGACTCCGAGTCCATGGCTCACCTCGCCGATGAGTATGATGAACGAGCAAGGGTTGCGCTGAAGGTCATCTCACGCACGGTGTCGGCCATTATTGTTGTCACAGTAATGTTACTGTTGATTTTCATGATCTTTCGCATTGCCTTATTTATTTTTGGAGCTTACGACAGCGCACTCAATGAACCCATTTTACCGCGGTGACATTTCTGCCGTTTTTGTGATCTGTTGGATCACATCCTCCATTTTTTTAAATTCATGGTGAGGCATGTGTACCCGTTGAACCGGTCGGTTGATGATCGAGAAAGAAGGTTGATTGGCCATGTTGCCGTACCATTTTTTCGTCCCGAAATTGACAGTTGCTGAATCGCTTATTGATTGTCAGTGTCCGGACCAAGCTTACTTTCCAGGCTGTTGCTAATGCATCAATGTGCTCATCATCACCCGTCTGGTCAGTCTTATGGACGGGCATTTGCAATCGGCGTCATTTTGAATCTTGGTTTTGTCGGCGTGGAGGCGTTTTTTGGATGGTATACCGGATCACTTGCATTGTTGGCTGACGCAGGACACAACTTGAGCGATGTTCTGGGTTTGTTAGTGGCGTGGGGTGGTTATGCACTGGCCAAATTGCCACCCAGTTCACACCGAACCTATGGTTGGCGTGGTTCCACAATTTTGGGCGCTGTGTTCAACGGATTACTTTTACTCGTTGCGGTGGGTGGAATTGCTTGGGAAGCCCTCGGTCGTCTGGCAGAGCCAACACATGTTCCTGCTGGTATGGTGATTGCAGTGGCGACCGTTGGTGTGATCATCAACACCGGCACAGCGTTGCTTTTTGTGCGAGGAAGCAAATCGGATCTCAATATTCGCGGTGCTTATCTGCACATGGCTGCGGATGCTTTGTTGTCACTCGGTGTCGTCTTCGCCGGTTTTGTGATCATGTGGACGCAATGGTCGTGGGTTGATCCTGTTTCAAGCCTCGTGATTGCTGCTGTCATTTTTATTGGTACTTGGGGCCTGCTCAAAGACTCAGTTCATCTGGCACTGCAGGCGGTGCCACCCGATATCGATTTCGAAGAAGTACATGACGCGTTGGCGGAATTGCCCAATGTCACTGAGGTGCATGATCTGCATGTGTGGGCGGTGAGCACAACTGAAGTTGCCATGACAGCGCACCTGGTAAGGCCGAATTTGGAGAATGATGACCAGTTGCTAAGAGATGCTAGCGAGATGTTGCATTCACAATTCAATATTGATCACACTACGATCCAGATTGAAAGATCGGTCAGCGATGCGGATTGTGGACAAGCTGAAGAAGGAACGCTTTAGAAACAGGTTTCGATTTGGATAGAAAAGGCTGTCTGCTTCTCACCAGCGATGCATCCGACCACCAGAAAAGTTTGTTGATGTCAGTTCGTTTGATCAAAGTGACTGAAATCATTTGGGCGATCCGGCAAGTTGCGTGGTGTTAGCAATTTAGCGTTGATCAGATCATCCGGTTCAATTGAAGATTCATTCTCGCGACGAAGCAGATCGTCGGTCGCCAATTCAGCTCGCATCAGCATCGAATCCAAGTCAAGGATTCCCATCAGATAACCATCAGAATCCACCACGGGAATTTGTCGTGTTTGTCGGCTGCCACGCTGGATCGCGGTTTCAAGCGGTTCATCGATTCGTGCTGGCCCCAGATAGTTTTTTCGATCAACCAGTTCGCTGGCAGGGGTGAGTCCATCCTGCTTGGTTGTGATTGCGAGTTTGACATCTCGAAGGTGAAGCATGCCGACGACGACGCCATGGTCGCTAACGACGGGTAGTGCCTGCATCGGATGAGATTGCCAAATGCGAAAAATCTGAGTGAGTGGGGTGTCCATTGGGATGCTGGCATTGGTTGGCACCATGGCTTGTCGGACAGTCAAACCGCGTACCGACTCCATGGTGTCGACCTGTTTTGCTTCTGCGATGCCAGCATATCCAATGAAAGCCGCAATCAAGACTGGGATCCACAGCACCGGAGTGGAATTCAATGCGAAAAACGCCATCGCCGCAGCACAAAGAAGGCCTACACGTGAGGCAATCCATGTGGCTCGCCGGTAACTCAGGAACATTGCCAGAAGGCTACGAAAAACACGTCCACCATCCATTGGAAATGCTGGAAGCATGTTGAACAGGACTAGCATTGAATTGACGCCGACCAACATCATTGCGTAACCCGTAAAGGAAGGACGCATCAGGACAGCCTCCATCGTCTGAAGAGTCTGCTCATCCATGCCCTGCCCCGAGATCGCTGAGGTCAAGGCACCTTTGAAAGCGTATAAAAGTGCTTCATTGGAAAAAAAGATGAATCCACACAGCAGCAAAGTGACAATCACCACGTTCACCGCAGGGCCAGCGACTGCTACGACGAGCTCCTGCCATGGTATACGGGGCATGGACTTGAGTCGGGCAACCCCACCAATGGGCAGCAACGTGATGTCGACCGCGCTGATGCCGTACCGTCTGGCTGCCAAGACGTGCCCATATTCATGCAACGTGACGCAAAGATACACGCCAAGTAATTGTGCGACGGAATACAGGACGCCCACCATTCCATCACCCGATGCACTCAGGGCGATGTAGGCGATCATGAGCCCAAAGGACCAATGGATATAGAGTCCAGTCCCGAGGAACGTGCCAAGTTTTAGTCTTCGATTCAACACACTTTCCGATAAAACGCGTCTCCGTCACAATGCGGCTTTCCGATTCGTAACCGCGAAGGGACGCTAGTCGCTACTATCGTAGCGGAAACATCCGATGAGACGAGATGCGGTCGTTCACCGTCCTTACCTACTTTCACGAAGAGTGTGCCTGGAATGCTACGTCACAAGCTGATTCATCCACAAATTAACGCCATTTTGGCTGCCTCTGGACACCACAGTACTGTGCTGATCGCTGATGGGAATTATCCCGCAGCCAGCAAACGGGGGCCACGCGCCGAATTGATCAGTCTTAATTTGATGCCGGGCGTTCCGACCTGCAATCAAGTTCTGGAAGCTGTTCTGTCAGCCGTGCCCGTGGAAACCATCCAGACCATGGAGACCGAAACAAGCGGTCCTTATGCACTGGATGGCGATCCTCCTGTATGGGATGACTATCGTAAAACGATCAAGGATGCAGGTATCGACCTGGATTTGGAGCCCATTGATAAGTGGAAATTCTACGATGCGGTCAGTACGCCCGATCATGTGTTGACCATTCAGACTGCCGATCAGCAGCGGTACGCAAACATTTTGTTGCAGATTGGTGTTCGCATGGATTGAGGAGAGTTGCTGATCGTCATCACGATCGTGACGTGATTCAAATCACGCACGCTTTGCACCTGGTTCTCCTGCTTCAATCACGAAAGAAGCAGCGGTGGTGATCGGAGAGTCAGGTTTTTCAACTTGAGGCGTTGCTCGGAAATGGGTCGTCCATGCTTTCGGTGTGACTTCACAAGATACATACCCGCGATTTGTATTGTGCCATTGCACAAAGTCATTCTGTGATGCTGCTCGCTCATATTCTCGAATTGGCTTGCCACCGTTTCCTCCCGAAGTCATCGATGTGCCAACCAGTTCAGTCCCCACGATGGGCGAGTCAGCCTTTTCAAAATCGAGTTGCAGGTCATTGACCCAATTCACGTGAATGTCACCTGTCAGAACAACCGGATTGGAAATTTTCTGGTCATGGAAAAATTTTAGAAGTCGGCGACGACTGATTTCGTAGCCCGGCCATTGGTCCATGCTGTAACGCCGATCATTCCCTTCGCCGCGATTCAGTGGAGCTATCATTACCTGCTGGGCCAGCACATTCCATGTCGCCTGTGATTCTGCAAGGCTGGACATTAACCAGTTCTCCTGCGTTTTGCCCAGCATGGTTGCGTTGGAATCAAAGACCTTTCCTGTCATCGGTTTTTGGTGATCACCATTTGGTTGGTCCGTTCGATACTGCCTGGTATCGAGCACGTGGAAATTCGCCAGCTTTCCATATTGGCAACCACGGTACAAAGTCATGTTAGGACCCTGTGGAAATGACCGCCGTCGCAGCGGCATGAATTCATAGTAGGCTTGATACGCGTTCTTGCGACGCATCAAGAATGATTCGGGAGACACCCCCTGCTCTTCGGATACTAAGTTGGCATAGTTGTTGTCAAATTCGTGGTCGTCCCAAGTTACGATCCAGGGAA
>Ga0315320_10000188_pt1 | contig 48877 bp, 49 predicted proteins | sample M140m21515metaG_FD_203458 | JGI IMG/M metagenome (GOLD analysis project Ga0315320, IMG submission 203458) | Ammonia-oxidizing marine archaeal communities from Monterey Bay, California, United States - M1 40m 21515 | ecosystem: Environmental > Aquatic > Marine > Coastal | place: USA: California... | reverse complement strand
GGAAAGATTTCAAAAAATCCGCTACATACCAAAATAATATCTAATCATAATATATATGCCTAGAACTAGATTACAGTCATTACGTTCATTAGAAAGTGCCGAGAAGCATCTCAAAAAAGCTTTGAAAAAAAGCAAAGTTATCGATCGTGGAACTATGCGTGCAAATTCTAAAATTCGCAAAAAGGCTAGAAAGGAACTTAAAAATTTACGTAAATCTATTACCACACTTAAAAAGGATTTAGGAAAATCCGTCGCAGGTAAACGTAAGTCTAGACGCAGAACTAAGCGTAAGAAGGTTTCACGTAAACGCCGCACCAAGAAACGCAGTAAGTCTCGCCGCAAAAGACGCCGTTAATTTTTAAATATAATATAATTATCCAAATTTATATTATAATGAGTAAAAAAACCTTATTTTTGAAAAGTGCTTTAGTCGGTGTTGTTTTAAATATCGTTTTATCATATGGTCTTTCTCCTTTTGCAACTGCCGAAGAAGTAAAACCTCCCAATGGTGCCGCAAAACTTTCATTTAAATCTCAAGTTATGCATATGTTAGTTCATCATAAACAAGTAATGTTAACTAGTTCTTTAATTGTAGCCCTACTTGCTGGAATTTCATGTTTTATTGCTTGCCGACTTTAAATATAATATAATTTTGTAAATTTATATTATAAAATGCTTCACTTTGAATTAGATTTTACCGAATATTACTATAAAAAATACATGCAAATGTTAGAAGATTTTGGATTTTAACGAATGCCTGCATCCTTTTCACGGATAACATACTCCAAAAACCTTATCGTCAACATAATGAAGTTTATCAACTATAGTCATTTTAAGATAATTTTATGTTTCTGGTTTAATTCGATTTAATAATTAATTAAGATTCATTATTATGTCATTTGATGTTATGAATAATACCGATCTAAGAGGTGTTATATGGGGTTATTTAAGGAAAGAACCAAAAATAAAGTGTTTCGATTGTCATGTTGTGTGTGTATGGGATAAAAAAATTATTAATTTTTATTACACAGAAGAATTTTTAGATAAAAAAAAATATACTTGTATAAATTGTTATTGGACTAATGTTATAGATATATGTGTGTTATGTTAAATCATTTATTCATAATTTGGATTTATTTTTGGATTTTTATAAATATGTAAATAATATTCCAACATAAATTTATATATAATTATCATAAATAGAATTGTTTTTTTAAATTTTTTAACTATTGGAAAATAATTAATGAACATTAGACCTAAACATATTTCCAAAAAAAAGTTGGGAAAATAAAACAAAAATTTTCTATTGTTATTAATTAAAAATAAATATGTTCCTACTAATCTAAATATAAATAATATTACTATAAAATAATTGTATTTAGTAGTCATACCACCATTGTTAAGTATATAAAATAATAATGATGTATAACATATAGTATCCGTTATCTTATCTGATTTTTGATAAAATAATGTTTTACATATGTTTGTATTTTTTGAGAATAATGGTCCTGTAAATGGAAATGATAAATGAGAACAATCTAATTTATCAAATAACATGATTAACATTATTTTAAAGAATATTGGAATATTTAAATTATTTAAAACAAAAATTGTTGCTATTATTCTTACACATTCAGATAAAAAAAGTAATCTTTTACTGTAATTTAATATCATAATATAATACCATTATATTATAATAGATTACAAAGTTAAACATTTTTTAATTTTTTTACAAAGAAGTAACAATCTCTTTTTATTTAATATTTATGATGTTTAAATAATCCAGTAAACGAATTATCTGGTGATTTTCTAGATTTTCTAATGAGTTCATCTGAACCATAAATATATAATGTTTCTTTTACTCTAGAAGCCCCAGTATATAGCAAAGCCTTTCCCATGCTAGGCCACATATTTGCCTCCGGTGACATAACCAAAACTACATTATTAAATCCACTACCTTGAGATTTATGAACCGTTACAGCATACGCCAAAAATACACTATACTTAAAATCCTTCTTATTATAAACATAACTTGTTCCATCATAAAAATCTACCTTGATTAATTGTGTCATATAATCATAATCACTAATAACACCTATTTGACCATTATATAAAGGTGGATCGCGATTATAATCATTGTCTGTATTAATTACTTTATCACCTACATAAAAATCCATATTGTTCTGCGTTAGTATATAACTTCCTAGTTTTCTCTTTTCCATAAGCAATGTTTGAATAAAATTATTGATTTCACTCACTCCACCCAATTTACTGTTTTGCGCCGATAAGAATTGCCATTCTTTCTTAAATTTTTCATCCCAACCTTCCTCATTTCTATAATTTTTTGTTATTAAGCGTTCAATACTTTTAATAAATTTATTTGGTTTAAATGCCTTTGGAATATATGAACTATGAGGTAAAGGAACACTCCCATTTGGATCCTTTAATAATTTAATTGTTGCATCCAATTCATCACTATACCTATGATTTTTTGTTAGTCTATAAACTGTTGATCCATTACAAGAATAAATCAAATCTTTAAAAAACTCTCCGGCACCAATCGCCGGTAACTGATCAACATCCCCAACAAACATAATAACCACATCAGGATTTTTTGTGATCATTTTCAATATATCCTTTATAATAAACATATTTATCATTGTTGTTTCATCAATAATTACCAAATCATAATTTTTATTATCAGTCGCAAATAATAATGTTTTATGTATAGTTCCAATTTTTACATTCTCTATATTAACAGTATCTCCACTAGTAATACTCTTCTGTAATGCTGTTACTGCCATTCCCGACAATGCTGTTGCTAATATTTTAGCTTTTGGTTTATAATTTTGAAAATGATGTATAATTTCCTTAATTGTATGTGTCTTTCCTGTTCCTGGTCCACCCGTCAATACAGATATATATTGACCACAAATATCATTTTCAATTCCGAAAAATGATGTAATACAATTCTTTTGTTCCTCACCAAATGTAGATGCAAGTAATCGATGATTCAAATATTCTACATCCAAACCACTGTAATATTTACTTGATTCCATTTTTTCCTCAACCATTGTTTGAATTTCATCCTCTATTTCTCTTATTCTATTTGATGTATAATAGTAATTATTATGAGGTATATATTTATTTCCTCCCTGCCACCAATCTATCGTCTTTACCCTCTTCTTTGTTTTATACAATTTTGACTCCACTAAACTCTGTATTTCTTCATTATACATAAATTCATCCTTAATAGCCTTTTTAATATTGTATTCGCTAATATATGCTTGATCTTGAAATTGATATCTAGTCCAAGCTTCAGCTTTTATTTCTGGACTTACCTTTAAATTTCCATCAATCGCAATTTGCTTTGCAACCTTATATGATAACAATGGTCTATCTAATATAACAAAGTCAAATGGACGCACGAGTAAATGTTGTGGATACAATTCTTCAAACAAAGGTATATTCACGAGCTGTTCTATTTTATCAATACGTATACCCGCCTTTTTCCATAACTTAAAATCTGACTTTTTAATTCGGTTCGGCATTACAATATCATCGGGATCTGTGTATGATTTAACTTTTACATTGAAATTTACTCCTTCCATTATTTCTCCAGTTGTAAATCCACTATTCTTCAACAAATCTTTAATTAATTTATTATCTCCACATGATTCATATGCTCGTTGCGCCTTTCTTAATATTCTATTGTCCCAATTTTCAATAATACTATTTTCCCTCTTATCACGCTTCTTTCTTTCCGTTTGAGCCCAACTTTCAGGTGTCTCACTCATTGTGCATATATTCATAATAATACATTTAATATTTTATTAATATATCAAATCAATTTTATTGTAAATGGATCATTGTATGAAAGATGAAAAACAAAATTGAAAAACCAATTAAATACAATTTGAAATATAGAAATAATATGAAACTGGTTATAGTCGAATCACCTGCTAAGTGTAAAAAAATAGAAAGTTATCTAGGTCCAGGATATAAATGTGTTGCAAGCTTTGGTCATATTACTGGTATTCTAAATGGACTAAAAGATATAGATATTGCGAATGGTTTTAAACCTAAATTTGGTCAGCTTAAAACTAAATCTAAATATATTAATTCATTGCGAAAAGCCATCAAACAAGCCGATGAGATTATATTGGCTACGGATGATGATCGTGAAGGAGAAGCTATTGCTTGGCATATTTGTAAACAATTCAAACTTCCACTGCAACAAACAAAACGTATTATATTTAATGAAATTACAAAACCAGCATTAACAAGTGCTATTAAGACACCAACTCTAGTAAATATTGATAAAGTAAATGCTCAACAAGCGAGACAAGTATTAGATCTTTTGGTTGGCTTTACTATTAGTCCTATATTGTGGAAATTTATATCAAGAAAAAGTGGTTTGAGCGCGGGAAGATGTCAAACACCAGCGTTACGTATTATATATGATAATGCAAATGATATTTCAAAAAATCCAGGAAAGCTAGTGTATGAAACTGGTTTCCAATATAAGGAATTAATATTTAAACTAAATAATCATTTTAGTAAGTCAGAATCTGTTGAAAAATTTTTAGTTAGTTCGAAAAAATTTGAACATGTATTAAAATGTGGTGCTGTTAGAGAAAATATTATAAAAAAGCCACCAATACCATTAACTACAAGTATATTGCAACAAAAGGCAAGTAATGAGTTACATTTTTCACCAAAGAGGACAATGCAATTGGCGCAAAAGTTATATGAGGGAGGACATATTACATATATGAGAACAGATAGTAAAAAGTATAGTGCAAAGTTTATTAAGGAAGCTAGTAAACATATAACTAGTAAATATGGAAAAAAATATTTAAGTTCATCTGTAAAGAAGTTGTGTAATAATGTGAAATCTAAAAAGGAAAATAATGCACAAGAGGCACATGAAGCAATTAGACCAACAAAAGTAGGTGTGGAGACGGCGGGTAATGATAAAGCCCAACAAAATTTATATAATCTGATTAGGTGTATTACAATGGAAAGTTGTATGATACCGGCGGTATATAAAAGCATATGTGCAACAATAAATAGTCCAACAAAGTATGTGTATAAAAACAGTCAAGAACAAGTTGTGGAACCGGGTTGGAAAATAGTGCGTGGATATGAAGAACAAAATCCTAATTTTCACTATTTTGCAACACAAAAAAAAGAACTAAATGTAAAATATAGTAAAATAACTAGCATTCCAACATTGAAAGATAAAAAAATGCATTATACAGAGGCAAAATTGGTGCAAACATTGGAGAAGAAGGGAATTGGAAGACCTTCCACATTTTCAAGTATTATATCAAAAATTCAGGATCGAGGTTATGTGAAGAAGATGGATGTAGAAGGGAAAAAGATAAAAACAATATGTTTTGAGTTAAAAGACACCATAACAAGAAAGGAGGAGGAAAAGTCTTATGGTGTTGAAAGAAATAAGTTAGTAATGCAAAATACAGGAAAAATAGTAATAGAATTTCTTATTAAACATTTTGATGAGATGTTTGTATATGACTATACAAAACATATGGAAGATGATTTAGATAAAATATCAAGAGGAAATAAGAATTATGTTGAATTATGTTCATATATTTATAATAATTTGACGCAGTTATCTAATACAATTAAAATGGATCAAAAACAAATTTACAAAATAGATGATCATCATACTTATATGATAGGTAAATATGGTCCAGTTATAAGGAAAGATGTAGATGGTGAAACAACTTTTATAAATGTAAAAAAGGATTTAGATATGGAAACAGTAAAGTCGGGCACTTATACACTAGAAGAAATGATTGCTCTACAAAAAAATAGTAATGTTGTTTTAGGAAAATACAAAAATAATGATGTCATTTGTAAAAAGGGACAATATGGTTTATATATTGTTTGTAATGGAAAAAATTATTCAATTAAACATATCAAAAAAGAGCAAAATAAAATTAAATTAGAAGATGTTTTAGGAGTGATAGAGAGTAAGACAGGTAATTCTAACATATTGAAAAAGGTAAGTGATTGTGTATCTATAAGAAAAGGTAAATATGGTGAATACATATTTTATAAAACAGAAAGTATGAGTAAACCAAAGTTTTTAAAGTTGAAAAATATATTGTGGAAAAATCTAAATAATGAAGAAATACTCAATTGGATAAAGAATGAATATAATATTTAATTTATATATATGTCAACAATGATTGTAGATTCCAAGAAAACAGAAAAGGATATTGATACTTTTTTAAGAATACCTCAAGGTATTACTATAACGGGATTTATTGTAATTCTTATTTCTCTAATATTTAATATTTTTGATATGGAAATAGCAGGATACTATATGATCTCTTTTTCTATTTTTATCTCATTTATAGTTTTACTTGGTTATAAATTATTTATTAGTGAAAAAGCACAAAAACAAAATGATTTAGAAAAGCCAAAAACAATATTTTCAAAAATATTCCAAGCACTTAATATATTTAAAAATAGATTGCCTGCAGTATTATTATTTACACAGTTCATAAGTTTATCAGTTATTTTAACAATGCTTAAAGATTGGATTACACGCACGAAACAAATGCCAAATATTTATTTACGAACAAAAAGATTTATTAACTTAGGTCTATTTGTTCAATTTATTATTTATCAAATGAATTATGTAAAAAGTATAAAAGATAATACTCTTTCATCATTTAATACTGCTGCATTTGCCATTATTTCTCTTATTACATTTTCATTGATTATGTATTTATATGTGATTGCAAAATTATTCACTGTTGATGGTTAATTAAAAAACGAAAAGTTAAACCAAATCTATCTTCTCTAGCCCATAAACCCGATATTTTTAAAATTAAATTAATTTTTTTATATTTACCATAATTAATATTTTTTTCAGTAAATATTTTTATAAAACCTTGTTTTAACTGATCCTCTATAATAAATTCCGGATTAGTCTTCATATATAACTCAAAATTATTTAATATAGATTTTTCAATATTCAATATTTTTTCTATAGATTCTTTATTAATTGTTTCATCAAAAATACATTTTATCTTATTAAAATACTTTTGTATATTAATATTTACAATAACAATATTCATATATATACCGTTCAGTGTTACCGCATCGTCACTATAATATAATCTATAAAAATCACTACCAGGTAAGATTGTATTTTTTTGTTTTTCTGATAATATTAAATTATTTGTTTTTATATCTTCCAACATTAAAAACATATTATTATAAATAACAAAATTATCTCTAAATTGTATTGCTTAACAAATACAAAAATGTAATTGTTTCCTTATTTAGATCATGATTTGACATTTCTATAATTCTTAATGCTTTTTCACATTCTTCTATACCATTCTCCAAAGATTCTTTTTTTACACGTATGTATTTTTTCCACATTTCTATTAGATTTGGATACTTTTCTTCAAGATTATTCATCTTGTTTTTTATTCGTAGCAATTCTTCTTCCATTAATAAAAAAATAAAACTATCTTTTTAAGTTTAAAAAGATATTAAAATTTAATAACATATACTAATTATGAAATTCAAATTCTTCGAATCTTCTTTTGATGAATATATTAATCGGAAAAATAATTTACATCCATTAATAAATACCAAACTTAAAAATATACAAAATACTAATATAATCTTTTATGGGCCTTCTGGAACTGGTAAATATACACAATCATTAGATTATATCAAAAAATATAGTCCTTCAAATTTAAAATATGAAAGGAAATTAAATATACAATACAATAAAAAAGAATATATTTTTAAAATTAGTGATATACATTTTGAAGTTGATATGGAAATATTGGGTTGTAATGCAAAAATTTTGTGGAATATTATTTATAATCAAATTATTGATATTATATCTGCACGAGAATCCAAACAAGGTATTATATTATGTAAAAATTTTCAGTTTATTCATAGTGAATTATTAGATATTTTTTATAGTTATATGCAAACATTATATCATATGAATATAAATATTGACTTTATTATTTTAACAAATCAAGTAAGTTTTTTACCATCGAATATTTTAAATCGTTGTTTAATTGTTCCTATTAAAAGACCTACAAAAACTGCTTATAATAAATGTTTAAAACAAAAAATATCAAAATCTTTCTCTACAAGTATGATTACAAATATAAAATTATTTAAAATGAAAGAAAAAGATATGAATTGTGTATTTAAAAATATAAACAATGTTTTATTGGAAAATATTATTAATTATAAAGAAATTAATCACTTACAATTTCGAGATAGAATTTATGATATGTTTATTTATCAATTAGATATTAGTGAATGTATTTGGTATATTATAAAAAAACTAATAGAGAATAAATATATTAATCAAAAAAATAGTAAAAAAATACTTTTAAAAATTTCTACTTTTTTAAAATACTTCAATAATAATTATAGACCTATTTATCACATAGAATGTCTATTTTTCTTCATCATTAAACACATACATAATTTTTAAAACTAATTTAAATATATAACCTTATTTTTTTGTATAAAATGTTATATAATATTTATAGTTTGTGTAGAGTCTTATGTTTACAAATAGTAGAATATTTAAGATGTAATCATACTTTAAATTATCAAGAAGAATTAACAAAAACAATTACTTCTTTCAGAGAATTAAATAATGAAGAAAATATACACAGAAATACAAATGATATTGGAACTTTGTTTCGATCTTATAATAAAAAAAATAATGGTTTCACTTTAGATAACCTTAACGGTATTATACATATGGATATTGAAAACAAATGGATTGATGTAGGTGGAAAAACTCGGTATTATGATATTGTAAAACATACATTAAAACACAATCTTATTCCAAAAATTGTTCCTGAATTATCTTCTATTACTGTTGGTGGTGCCATTACTGGCATATCTATTGAATCCAGTAGTTTTAAATATGGGTGGGGTCATGATAGTGTTTTAGATATGGATATATTAACATCCTCTGGAGAAGTGCATTACGCTACTAGAGACAATACATTTTCGGATTTATTTAATGCAATTCCGAATTCATATGGAACAATAGGTTATGTAACACGTGCAAAGCTGGAGTTAGTAGAGGCCAAACCTTATGTAAAATTATTTAATATGAAATATAATAATATTGAGGATGGAATTGAGGCATTAAATATTGCGGTAAATAATAAAGATGCTGATTTTGTGGATGCCGTTGTTTATAGTCAGAATAATATTATTGTTGTTTTAGGTTTTATGTGTAATGACCCAAATAGTATTGGAGATTCATGTGAAATAAGTAATTATCCTAGAAATGGAGTATATTATAAAACAATTAAAAAATTACGTTACGATTCTATGACTATTTATGATTATTTATGGAGATGGGATGCGGATATGTTTTGGGGTGCAACCGATGTATCTATATTAAATAATAAATGGTTTCGTTGGATATTTGGAAGATGTTTATTAAATACACGGGTATTACGATCAACACAAAAAGTTTTTAGAGATTGTAAAAAGAAGAGTAATAAAGAGAAAATTATTCAAGATTTGGGTATACCAAAAGAAAATGCTGTTGATTTTTTAAATTGGATTTGCAAACATATAAATGAATATCCGTTATGGATATGTCCAGTGACACCTAAAAAAATGGATTCACCTTTATGGAGTTTCAGTGATAATAAATTATATTATGATATAGGTGTTTTTGTTCGAAAAGAGAAAAATGAATCACCATATTATTATAATAAACTTATTGAAGAAAAACTTTTAGAATTAAATGGAAATAAATGTTTTTATTCTCATACATTTTTCACAAAATCACAATTTAATAGTGTTGTTGATAGTTTTGAATATAATGCATTAAAAAATAAATATGATCCTAATAATAAGTTTGGCGACTTATATGAAAAGATAATACACAGTGAGACTTGATTTAAAGTCACTATTTAAAGAAAAAATATTATTATTATTTAAATGAATCAAACTTTAAATAATACAATAAAATATACAGTGAATGCTACTGTGAACGCTACAGTGAACGCTACAGTGAATGCTACAACTGAATTAATAAAAAATGAAGAAAATCCATCAATAGTTTTAATTATTATAGTTTTTTTGTTATTGTTGCGTATGGCAAAATACACAGACTCTTCAACTGGCGATAAATTTATTGTGTATGATGAAAAAACAAAAAACACAAAAAAAAAAGATCCAACAGCTTTAAATAATGTAATCGGATTAGAATCTGTAAAAAAAGAAATAAAATATTATATGGACTTTATTAATCATAAAGAAAAGTATACAAAGTGGAATGTAAAATTACCAAAAGGTATTTTATTGGCGGGTCCTCCTGGAACTGGTAAAACATTATTGGTAAAAACCATATCAAAGCAATTGCAAATCCCGTTAATTATTTGTAGTGGTTCACAATTTATAGAAAAATATGTTGGTGTTGGTGCTCAAAGAGTGCGTGCATTATTCGCCAAGGCAAAAACATATGAAAAATGTATCATTTTTATTGATGAAATAGATGCTGTCGGGAAAAAAAGAGGGTTTGATAATAATTCCGAAAGAGATTCAACTGTTAATCAATTATTAGTTGAAATGGATGGGTTCGATGAAACAACAAATCTTATTGTATTTGCTGCAACAAATCTTGTTAAAACTTTGGATTCTGCCTTAACACGATCTGGTAGATTTGATAAAAAAATCTATTTTGACTTACCTAATATTGAAGAAAGAAAACTTATGCATGAACTTTACTTTAAAAATATGATTTTACCCTCTAGTATGTGTTTCAAAAACTTAGCTGAAAGAACCGCAGGTTTATCTGGTGCCGATATTGCAAATATAGCGAATCAATCAAAAATAAACGCCATTCAAAACAAAAATAATATAAATAATATTACTGAAAATGATATACAAACTGCAATTGATGAAGTCATGATCGGTCGAGAAAAACGTGAACGTATACTAAGTTTAAACGAACGCGAACGTGTTTCTCATCATGAAGCTGGTCATTGTATAATGGGATATATATTAAAACATGTTTCACATCCTGTAAAGGTTAGTATAATTCCCAGAGGTGAAGCAGCTTTAGGGTTTAGTCAACAAAAACCAAATAATAAATTATTGATGACAAGGGAAGAAGTGTTGTGTAAAATTTCAGTGTTGTTAGGAGGAAGATGCGCTGAAAAAATTATTTATGATAATGTCTCTACTGGTGCAAGTGATGATATTGAAAAAGTTTCTACTTTAATTCATCATTATACTATGCGCTGGGGTATGAATGAGTCATTGGGACCATTAAATCCAAATGTTATGGGTGCTCTTGTTGATACATTAGATCATAAAATTATGGAACAGTGTAATCAAATTGTAAAACACATTGAATCACAAACTATGAAATATTTAACAAAACATAAATGCTACATAAAAGAGATTGCAACTTCTTTGCTCAAAAATGAAACAATTCTTTATAGTGAAATTAAAAATATACTTCCAGATACATTAGAAGATTCCTCCGAAATCCTTTGTTTATAAATTATTATTTAAAGTTAAATACAAATAATAATTTATGAATCGTAAAAAAGCATTAGAAACATTACATCTTGAATCAGGTCCTATTACAAAAAAACAAATAAAAAAAGCATATTACACACTTGCTATTAAATACCATCCCGATAAATCTAGTTCCAATTCTGAAAAGTTTCTTCAAATTAAAGAAGCATATGATTTTTTAAATATTTGCGAATCTATAGACGAAGACGAAGATGACGCTAATGATTATATATCTTTATTGCAAAAATGTATTAAGCTGGTTTCCCCAAATACCAACTGGTCAAATTTATTTATGGATACAACTTTCAAAAATATTATAAACGACTGTGAAAATATTTCTCTTAAGATTTTTAATGATCTAGGTAAAGAAAAATCAATAGAAATATTTACTTTCTTGTCTACATACAAGAATATATTTCACATAAGTGATGAAACTTTAAAAAATATGGCTGATATTTTAGAAAAAAAAAGATGCAACGATAATTTAATAGTATTAACACCAACATTAGATGATTTGTTTGATGAAAAAATATATATTCTTGAATTGTGTGAAAAAAAGTTTTATATTCCTCTTTGGTCTCATATGTTAAGTTATGATGTAAATGGTGATGATTTAGTTATAAAATGTGACCCTCAATTACCAGATAATATATTTATTGATGACCAAAACAATATTTTTGTCTCCCTTTCGTATAATATTTCTGGATTGCTTAAAGAAGACCTCATCTTTCATTTAGGAAGCAAAGAATTTAAAATAAAATCTTCCGAGCTTCTTATAAAAGAAAAACAAACATATACTTTGTATAATAAAGGTATACCGCGTTTTAATGAAAATAGTATCTATAATGTGAAGAATGGTCACATTTATGTAAATATTAATCTAAGTTAAATATAATGGACCTTGAAGAATTTTATAAAATATACATAAAAGATTCAAAAAAAAAAGGATGGAATTATATGTATTCAAAAAAAATGGTTAAACAAAAAGTTAATAAAATAAATACATTAAATCAACAAATTAATGAAGATTCAACAATTGATGGTAAAATATTATTAGATGAAGAAATAAAAAAAATATTGGGGGAATTTGATACAGAACCTATATTGAAAAAAGGAATTGAAAGAACAAATAAAGGAAAAATAGTTGAAAGAGTTAAAATTATACAAAAACAACAACGTGGTAATTTTACACCACTTCATTCATCTCCTCTTAGAAAATCAATACTTAAAGGGGGATTAAGTGGTGGACCTAATATTAAGGGTCCTACTGCTACTCTAACACAATTAGAACAGGAAAAAGTAGAAGAAGAAGAGGTAGCAGCAAGAGTGGCAGCAGAAGAAGAAAAAAGACAACGTAGAATATTAAGAGAAGCGGAAGAAAAAGAAATGAAAGAAAAAGGATATTGGTGGAAACAAGTTGGACCCGACGATGAATATTCGAATACAATAGAAAAACCTTGTTTTGATACTTGCCCAAAATCTGGTATGTTGGATTATTTTAGAACACCAAAATGTAAAATCAATGAATCGGGAAAAACAGAACCTTGTTTTTATTCTTCATCTGGTGGTAGAAAGAAAAGGGGGTATGGGGGAAAATCCCCCAAGAGAACAAAAAAGAAAAAAAGAAAATCTCTTTTTAAAAAAAAGAGAACAAAAAAGAAAAAAAGAAAATCCTCCAAAAGAACAAAACGAAAAACAAGAAGGGGGTATGGGGGACCTTCCCCCAAAACATATAAAAAATGTGCTAAGTTTTTCACTAAAAAACACAAAATAACGCAAAAAAAAGCACTGAAAATGTGCAAAGTAATGTTTGGATAAACGGCTTAATAACATTATTTATATTAATAAATAATGCTAAAATCACAAGTATTAAATATACCTACAAAGTGGAAGGATGTTATACTTACGTATATAAATGATCATCAATTACATTGGAATGTATTGGAACAAAAGTATAAAGAAGATGTTGAAATATATGAAGGACATTCGAAAATATTTCCACCATTAGAAAATATATTTAAATGTTTTCATTACTTTGATCCCGAAGATACAAAGGTTGTTATTATTGGTCAAGATCCATATCATAGAGAAGGTCAAGCTACTGGATTATCCTTCGCTGTAAACGAACATACAAAGAAACCACCTTCTCTGAAAAATATAGAAAAGGAACTGCAAAATGATTATAATAAAACAATTGATGATACAAGTTTGAAAAAATGGGCACAACAAAATATTCTTATGCTTAATATATCATTATCTGTATTAGAAAAAAGACCCGGATCTCATATTAAAAAATGGACACCATTTACGTATTATATATTATATTATATTTCCGAAATGTTTCATAATATTGTTTTTGTTTCTTGGGGTGGTTTTGCATATAATGTAATGGCCGATATACAACCTAATAATAGACATCATTTAATTGTTACATCTCATCCTTCACCATTAGGATATAGTAAAACAATGCAAGGACATCACAGTTTTAAAAATTCGCAAATTTTCAAAAAAATTAATAGTTTTTTAGAAAAAAAGATAGAATGGTAAATACTTAAAAATTAAAAAAGAAAATAAATTAATGGGTATATGTTGTAGTTGTATAGATGATGTAATATTTGAATATTCAAAAGATATACATGGTAAAATAATATGTGCAAAATGTGGAGATAGATACAAACCAACTTGGGGATGTAAATCAGAAAGAACATCTTGTAGACAACATAATTATAAAATACAAGATGGAAAATTATTTTGTATAGATTGTAATAGATTCCACACTAATATTAGAGGAAAGTGTTGTTATCATACATACGGTTAAATAACTTAAATAAATCAAAATAATAAATATATGGGTAATTGTTTAAATTCAAAAGAAGAAAGGAAGAGTAAATATGATGAATGTAAAAAATGTAGGTTAAAGTATCGTATAAATATACGAACATGTCCTCATCATAGATTTAGAAAAAAAGGAAATGTATATAAATGTATAGACTGTAATTTATATAAAAATAAATATGGCAGTTCTCAATGTTATCATCAAGGATAAATATTTTTTTTCTGTGTTGAGTTTATAATGTCAAATATTAAGAAAAATTTTTTTAATCCTGGAGGAAATAATAATAATGCTGTATTGCCTAAGGAAAAGAAGGATACAATTTTTGATCCTGCATATACACCAAAATTTAATTTAAGATTATCACAATCTTTAAATACAAAACCAAATATTCCAGATGTGACAACAACAAATTATAAAAAAACTGGAAAACCATTAAAACCCAACGTTGGATCGTTGGATAGAATTCAAAGATTGAAAGCGGCTGCATTTGCTTCAAAATAATTAACATTTATTAAATATTTAACTATTTTTAAAAAATTAAATATTTAATTATATTATAATATGCGTAAAGCTAGAAATAGATCAAAATTGTCTGTAAAAGGTAGATTTTCAAAAGCCCCCGGTTTAGTTTCTTTATCGGGTAGAACAAAATTTGCAAGAAGTATTATTAAAAGAAGAACAAATTGCAACGCAGGTTGTGAAGCAACTCCGGAAGGTAGATATGTAGTAGTTGCAGCAAATAATTCACCTATAGAATTACCATTAATATTTAGCAAGAGTATTACTGTAAATTGGGACGATGATATTAAACCTGCACCAAAAAAATATACTGCGGGTCAACGTGTCACTCATAATTATCTAAAAGCAGATGGCACAAATCAACCCGCCTCGAACGCAGCTGGAGGACGACTCCGCACAATTACAGTAATTTTCGATGCGGATGATGATGTTATTGTTGATTATTCTGAAGATGACAAAAATGTGGCGGGCATTGACCGCGATTCATATTTTGTGACACACGATACTGCCTTGGCCGGCGGCGCGGCGGCGGTGGCAGGCGGGACCACCCGCGCTGCAAAAGTAATTGAAATTAGAGAATCATTAAAGCAAATAAAAAGTTGGGGTAGTAAAGGAGACATTCAAAAACCAGTTGTTATATTAAGAAGTTTGGAAGGAACAGAAAATCTTACTATTGTTGATGCAGTTGATACTCCAAAAGTAAGAAAATCTTTGAAAAATGCATTTAAAGGAAATATAGCTCTTACAGAAATTAGTTCAATAAATAAATGGCCCACCAAAGGCGTTGAAAATATGGAAGGTATGTTTGAAGGCGCGAAAGTATTCGTGGGGGCTGCCGGAAAATTTGATTTAGATACAACAACTGTAAAAAATATGAAAAATATGTTTAAAGGAGCGTTACTTTTTAATCGCGATTTAGGTGATAAATTTAAAACAGAAAATGTTGAAACAATGGAAAGTATGTTTGAAGATGCCGCCGTCTTCAATAAGGCTATTAATTTTGAGACACCTAAATTAGGAACAAATTTAAAGGGTGGAACAGCTGCAAAGAATATGTTTAAAGGTGCAGCAGCCTTTAATCAAGATGTAAGTGAATTAGATTTTAGAAATGTTACAGCTGTTATAAATACATATACTGGTAGTCCATTGGCGCCCAACACCGATGCCGCTAATGCAAAAAAAGCTAAATTGGGAGAAAAGAAGGCAAAAGTCGATGGAAATATAATAAATATTGAAAATAATACACCATTATTTTTCAAAGCTTTGCGAGGTGCTGCTGGGAGTGTTGCAACAGGTTATGTTGGAGATTTTTATAGTCAAAGGTTAACAGGTGCTGGTCAAGCGTTTGAAAATATGGTTGATAACACTCCCTTACCATTTGTTTCAATTATTACCCCCCAATCCACAGGTTTAGTTGCCACGGATCAATATACAAGAGTTAATTTCAAGAATAACAGAATTTTAGCAATTGAAGTTAGACACGATAATTCTGGTGATAGTAAACAAAATCTTTTAGATGCGGCAAATGTTTATATTTATTTCAGTAAACCTGTTACATTGACTGAAGTAATTATTAGTGAAGAAGATGATACTGCAGCCACCAAGACTACTCATAATGCTGGAAATAATTCTCTTCATAAAATTTCAGTAGCTGCTGGTGCAACAGATAATGCATTAACTCCCCTTGTTTTCCCTCAAAAAGAAAAAGATTTAGTTACAGACGGTATTGGTGGAGTTAAACCACAAAATGATAAAAATCTAACTGTTTACAGATTAACTGGTGTAAATGAAGCATTGTTTGGAAATGGCACAACAACACCATACAATCTAAGTGAATTAAATGTCGGACTCAAAATTATTTTTAAATCCTAAATTAATCTTTTCTATATATATGAATTTTATTTGCATTGATGTAGGTCGTCATATCATAGATTTTTTAACATTTTCAACTACAATCAAAGATATATTTTTTATTAATAAATGGTGGTATACATTAATAAAAAATTCAAAGTTTTTAAATAACTATAAACAGGTCAAAACTATGTTAAATATGTATCTAGAAGATAGTAGATCAAATACAGATGAAACATTATTAAAGTTATGGAATAAATATAATCATTGGAAATGGCCAACAAAACACAAAAATATAACATTTAAGATATCCACTTATGTAGATGTTTTGGATAAAGTAGAAGTTTGGTGTCCAGCCATTATAAAAGAGACACAAATTAAAGTAATGAATAATGTATATGAAAAAAAATTCAAAGTAGAATTCTTAGGTTGGTCCAAAGATTTTAATGAAGTAGTAAGTATAGATAAAATAAAACCTTTAGGAACAAAATATCCAGCACCATTTGATTTATATGAAAATTTAAAAAGACAAAAAGAATTTGCTTGGGTCATTTATAAAAAATCATTTGGATGGACAAATGTTAAAATAAAAACAATGGAAGTGAATAAAGATCATATCATATGTAAAATGGATGGTTCACTTATAAAATTAAAAAAAGAAGATGTAAAAAATAAGTTACATATTTGCACAAATACTACGTCTGTATTATGCAATAAAAAAAATGATTTATTATTTCGAAATTTTAAATATTAGTTTATTACTTATTCACTTTCATATGTAATATGCATATTGTTTATATATCTCACCCACTTTGTTACGGGTCCAATAAGTTGAACATCATCCCAAGATGGCTTACCATCATAACTATCTGATACACTTGTTACAATAACCTCCTTTCCATTTGGTTGTAAATATATGTGAGCACAATGTCTTTGCTTATGATCATTAAATGAATTATTTTGAGACTCCCAAACAGCATTTCTTTGCTTCTCACTATACCATCCAATCTTATGAGTTTTAAACATTTGTGTCGTATTATTACTTGACATTAGAAAATTATAATTAGTATAAGCTATATTATTTATATCAATTTTTAAATATACATACCTAATGGAGGTTTATTACTACCAACTTTTTTAATAAGTTTTTTGACAATTTCTATATCCACTGTAAATGGAAATTCTAGCTTTAATGCCTTTTGTTTTTCAAACAACTGAGAATCTGGTTTCATAAGACGATACAGATTCAACTTGGTATATATGATCTCTAAACAACGCTTCAAATTTCTAACTCCCTTTTCTCCATCAGTCAAATGTTCAACAATATGACCAATGGTTTCCTCTGGTATAACAATGTCATCCTTATTAAACTTTACATTTTTTATTATTGTTGGAATCAAATAATCCGTTGCAATCTTTGTCTTTTCTTTTTTATCATATCCTTCGGTTGTAATTCTATACATCCTATCTTTCAAAATAGGATTAATCTTACTTTCATCATTATAACTAAATATAAACAAACATTTACTCAAATCAAAATCGATACTTGAAAAATATTTGTCGTGGAATTTATCATTTTGTGATGTATCTGTCAAATGTGTCAATATACCCGTAATTTCCTCACCCTTTGGTGTTGAACTAATTTTATCCAATTCATCAAAATATATAACCGGATTCATACATTTACTATGAATCAATATATCAACAATCTTACCCCAATTACTACCTTCATATGTATATGAATGTCCTTCTAAAAATGAACTGTCTGTTGCACCACCTAGTGCCAAAAATGCAAATGGACGCTGCAAAATTTTACTAATACCCTGTTTAACTAAGGTTGTCTTACCTGTTCCAGGTGGCCCTTTAATTGCTATAGCAGATCCTACACTATTTGGGTTTGCAATCCATTGTCCAATCATTTGCATAATTTGCATTTTAGCATCATCCAAACCATATACTGCTTCATCTAGTGTTTTCTTTGCATCCTCCATAAAAGCATTGCATTTTTCAACACCATCTTCAAGTTTAAGAGAAAGATTGTTATACTTATTAAATGGAATATTCATAAAAGTATCAACCCATTGTTTATTTTTATAATATTCACCACTAGATGGATCCATATAGTTAAGTATATTGATCTTCTTTAATGCATTTGCCTTAAACTCAACCGGAATATCTGATTCTATTAACTGTAACCTATAAGGTTTATCAACCTTTGTATATTTTTGAACTTCTTCTAAACGTTTTAATATATTTTTCTGACTGTTCAATGTTAGTTTCTTAAAATGTGTAAAATCATTTGTTACACTTTTCTCTTTTAATAATTTTCTAAATTCAATACTATTTTTAGTCTTTGCCTTTTCAGTTTCTTTTTTCTTTTTTTCTTCAATATTCTTTTCATATTTTTCACTCATTGCCTCAAATTTTTTCATCATTGCCTTTTTTCCCTTTCCTTTCTTTGTATTAATTAATTCTTTTAACTCATCTAATGTATTTTTTAGTTCTTCATCTTCGTTAATTGGTGTTAAATCGTTAAATAAAACTTTTTTCCATTTACGTTTATCCAATTTTTTGTCATTCAATAAAATATCAAATGCATCACTTTTTTTGTATACACGTGTAATTTTTCCAATATGTTCATTTTCCCATCCTTCCATTTTTACCTTTACCTTATCACCTTTATTTAGCTTTTTCAACTTTTTAATTTTTTTATCTTCCTTAATTAGTGCCTTTTCAAATGCCTTATTCCATTCATCTTCTTCATCATTTTCTTCTTCATCCGCAAAATCATACATATTTTTATCTGCAATCTTAAAAACTATATTGAATTTCATATTTTGTGGATCTATATCACCGTCTTGCAACCAATCATCTTCCATTTCTTCATCATCTTCCATTTCTTCATCATCTTCCATTTCTTCATCATCTTCCTCTGTATCTGTATCCTTTTTATTTCTTTTTTTTAAAGAACCTTTTTTCTTTTTTCTTTTCCTTCTTTTTTTGTTTTCTTTAGAAGATTTCTTTTCTTCTTCTTCGTTATCATCATTTAACATTTTTTTAATATTTGTAATTTGTTTTACCTTTTCAGATTGATGATTTGACGGAAACATTTTTTGTAAAAATTTTTGAAATTCTAAGGAACGTTCAAGTTCATTATCATCTTCATCTTCCATTCCAGGAACCCAATCACTACTATCATCTGAATCATCACTACTTTCACTTATTTTATAATTCTTTTTCTCCTTTCTTTTTCTTAGATTGTGTTTCTTTGGCGTTTTATCGTTATCATTTTTACCCATATGATTTATATTTCTATAATTTTTTTAATACATTTAATTTATTTAAATTATTTCAATTTTGTCTAAATGTGTAAATACTTTGTTGATTTTTTTAATAATTATAATAAATTGAAAACAATCTAAATATTATATTATAATTATAAAGAACTATGGCATGTTGTGAAAAATCTACATTAAATGCATCTAAAATCATCGGTATACAATTTAGCATATTATCTCCAGATGAGATTAGAAATACTTCTGTGGCAGAAATAACTAGTAGAGATACTTATATTAATAATAAACCTGTTTTAGGAGGACTATTTGATCCAAGGATGGGTGTTTTGGAACCGGGTTTATTATGTCCAACGGATGGGTTAAATTATATAGATACACCTGGATATTTTGGCCACATTGAATTAGCTCGACCGGTATATTATATTCAATTCTTGAATACTATTATGAAAATATTGCGTTGCACATGTATTAAGTGTAGTAAACTTCTTATTAATAAAGAAAAGCACAAAAATCTTTTGAATAATTTGGACAATAAACACCGGTGGGACAAGGTATTTAGTTTAGCAAGTAAGGTAAAACGTTGTGGAGAGGAAACACTATGTGGTTGTGGGACAAAGCAACCACGTAAAGTTTACAAAGATGGTTTGGCGACTATTTTAGCAGAATGGATGAATACGGAGGGTGTGGCGGATGAAAATGGTGAAGTAAAAGAAAAGATTACAATGAAGTTTACTGTAGAAATGGTGTTAAAAATATTTAGAAGAATAACAGATGAGGATATTTCGTATATGGGATTTAGTCCGATATGGTCACGTCCAGAGTGGATGATTTGTCAAGTATTAGCTGTTCCACCTCCAGCGGTAAGACCATCAGTTAAAATGGATTCACACCAACGCAGTGAGGATGATATTTCTCATATTATTGTTAGTATTATCAAAGCTAATAAAACTTTGCAAAATAAAATTCAAATAAATGCAAAAGCTGGTGTAATTAATGATTGGACAATGGTTTTACAATACTATATTGCAACAATGATTGATAATAAAATACCTGGTTGTGCTCCAGTTTCACAAAGATCTGGACGTGCGTTAAAGTCAATTAAGGAACGATTGGTTGGAAAGCAAGGACGTGTTAGAGGAAACTTGATGGGAAAGCGTGTTGATTATAGTGCACGCAGTGTTATTACACCAGATGCTAGTTTGTCTATTAGAGAGTTAGGTGTTCCTATTAAGATTGCTATGAATATTACATTTCCATCAAAAGTAAATTCTAGAAACAAAAAATTTTTGACAAAGCTTATGATGAATGGTCCAGAAATATATCCTGGTGCAAACATTTTGGAGAAGAAGGAAGGTGAATCAATTTCATTGAAATACGTAGATAGAAATTCTATTCGTCTTAATGAAGGAGATGTATTACATCGTCATATGATGGATGGAGATCCAGTTTTGTTTAACAGACAACCTACACTTCATAGAATGAGTATGATGTGTCATCAAGCAAAAATCATGCGAGTTGGAAAAACATTTAGAATGAATGTTGCGGATACAAAGCCATATAATGCTGATTTTGATGGTGATGAGATGAATCTTCACGGCCCTCAAGATGAGGAAAGTCAGAGTGAGCTTTTAAATTTGGCAGCAGTTCCTCATCAAATTATTTCACCTGCAAATAATTCGTCTATTGTAGGTATTTTTCAGGATTCAATGTTGGGTTGTTATAGATTTACAAGGGAAAACATTAATTTTGATGTAAGAACGGCAATGAATTTAATGATGCTTTTTGATAAAGTTGATATTTCACTATTTGGTGAAAAGAATAAAAGGATTACCAATTTCGAACTAATGTCACAAATTTTACCATCGATGAGTTGTAGATTTTATAATAAAGCCTATGATGAGGAATCAGAAAATTCTAAAACTTCTAATAATATTGTTGAGGTTGTAAATGGTAATTATTTAAGAGGCCAACTAGATAAAAGTTCTATGGGAGCAACCTCAAAGGGATTTATTCAAAGTATATTTAATGATTTCAGTTCTATTGCATCTGCTGATTTTATTGATAATATTCAAAATTTGGTAACTGAGTATATGAAAATTAGTTCCTTCAGTGTTGGTATTAGTGATTTAATTGGAGATGACACAACTAATACAAAAATTGCAGAAGTTGTTACAAAGAAGAAAAAGGAGGTCCAAAAACTTATTCACAAGGTGCAAATGGGATTATTTAAAAATAATACAGGTAAAACAAATAATGTTGAATTTGAAACGCAAATTAACTCTCTTTTGAATGATGCACAAACTGCTGCAGGTAAAATTGGAAAAAACAGTTTATCAGCAGATAATCGTTTTGTTATTATGGTAAATGCTGGTAGTAAAGGTAGCAATATTAATATTTCACAAATGATTTCATGTTTAGCTCAACAAAATGTAGATGGAAAGCGTATTCCATATGGTTTTGACGATAGAACATTACCACATTACACAAAATATGATGATAGTCCAGAAGCGCGTGGGTTTGTGGAAAGCTCATTTATTCAAGGTCTTACACCAGAAGAACTTTATTTCCATGCTATGGGTGGTAGAACTGGTCTTATTGATACAGCTGTAAAAACTAGTCAAACGGGTTATGTTCAAAGAAGGTTGATTAAAGGTATGGAGGATATAAAGGTATTTTACGATATGACTGTTAGAAATAATAAGGGAAAGGTTATTCAGTTTAATTATGGTGAGGATAATATTAATCCTTCTAAATCGGAATGTCAACAACTACATCTAACAAAATTCACACTAGATGATATTTATGCACATTTTCAGATACCTTTAGATGTAAAGAAGAAAGGTAAAACGAATTTTACGAAAAATTCTATTAGTCGTATGAAAAAGCAAAAAAATAAACTTATTAGTTACACAAAAACTATGATAAATGATTTTATTAATTGGAGAAAAACTGTGTTGGAAAATGTATTTAGAAATCAAAGTGATACTGCTATATATATTCCTGTTCATTTTAATCGTGTTTTAAATAATATCGAAAGATCACTTAATATTACTAAAAAATCATTGGTCGATATTACACCATATGAAGCATATCAACTTATTGATATGTATTGGAAACAACTAGAACAAAATGAACTTTACAAACCTAATGAATTATTTAAGATTTGTTATTACTTTTATTTAACACCAAAGGATTTACTCACCGTAAGACATTTTAATAAAAATGGATTAGTGCTTTTGTTAGAAAAAATTAAATTACAATATTTGAAATCAATTATTCATCCTGGTGATATGGTTGGTATGATTGCAGCACAAAGTATTGGTGAACCTACAACACAGATGACACTTAATACGTTCCATTTTGCTGGTGTAGCAAGTAAAAGTAATGTTACTCGTGGTTTACCTCGAGTAGAAGAAATTTTGTCGCTATCACAAAATACTAAAAAGCCATCAACTACAATATATTTAAATATGAATGAAGAAACAGATTTGGAAAAAGCACAGGAACTTAAATATACATTAGAGTATACATCATTAAGAGATTTAACTGAATCTGTCTCAATATGTTATGATCCAGATAATTTAAATACATTAATTACGGAAGATGAAGAACTAGTAAACCAATATAACGAATTTCAGAAAATGGTTTCTGAATGCAATGAAAATGAATTTGATGAAGATTTCGAACCCTTTTCAAAATGGATTATTAGATTTAAATTTAGTAGAGAACAGTTGTTAGAGAAAAATATTACTATGGATGATGTTCATTTTGCTATTAAAAATGGTTATAAAGATGATACACAATGTTTGTATTCTGATCTAAATAGTAAACAATTGATATTTAGAGTAAGAATTTCTGACAATAAGTTATTAACTGGAAGTAAGAAACAAAGTTTAGATCAATCGGATCAAATTTATATGTTAAAAAATATTCAAGAAAATATGTTAGACAATATTATTATTAGAGGTATTAAAAATATTCCAAAAATTATAATTAGAAAGGTAAGTAATAATTTGAAACTTAAAGATACCGCATATACTTCTGAAGATATTTGGGTATTAGATACTGTTGGATCAAATTTGTTAGATATTTTAGCATTGGATAATATTGATGTCAATAGAACAACGTCAAATGATATTCAAGAAACATATAAGGTTTTAGGAATTGAAGCTGCAAGACAGTGTATTTATAATGAATTGGATGAAAGTTTTGAAAGTTATATTAATTTTCATCATATGTCTGTCTTGTGCGATCGAATGTGTGCTACAAAAAAAATGGTTTCCATATTTAGACATGGTATCAACAATGATGATATTGGTCCAATTGCAAAGGCAAGTTTTGAGGAAACTCCTGAAATGTTTTTGAGAGCAGCAAAACATGCCGAATTAGATATTATGACTGGTATTTCTGCAAATATTATGTGTGGTCAACAAGGTTATTATGGAACATCATCGTTTGATATTATGTTAGATGTAAATGAAATTAGTAAACTTAATGCTAAAAAAATGGATAAAAAATATGATATTGATAATTTGATGAATGAAATAGATAATAGTGAAGACTTTTGTTCTATTGGGAATATTAAAATTGATGGTGGATCTTCTCAAATACCCTCGAAAAATACTGGCATACTAGATGATGATTATGATATGGGATTTTAATTATGAAATATAAATAATTTTATATTTATTTATATTATATGCTACCTATAAGTAATGAACTTTTTTACAATATAATAAAAAAAATATGTCCCGAAAATAAACTATATCATTTTTCTATTTTTAAAAATTCCTTTTTTTCTTTGTCAAAAATTTATAAACGAGAAATTGTTTGTAATATTTTTCTAGATAGTGAACTAAAAAATACTATAGAAAATATATATATCAAAGCTAAGAAAATATATAACACTTTAAATAACTTTGTATATAACTATAAATTAAAAAAAGCTATTATTTATGATTATAATTGTGATCTATTTGGTAATCCATTAAATAATTTTCATTGTTCACAAATAATTAACATTTATCAAAATAAAACAATTTATAAGTTTCGTATTACAGATTTAATAAATATTATTAATGAATCATTAATAAATTCAGATGGCCTTTTTCCATCACCAAAAAGACCAAAAAATCCATACACAAATTTATGTTTTGACAATCATCATTTATATAATTTATACTATAGTATAAATAGTTCACAAATAATTATGCCTATTTTATTTTCATTATTTTATGCATCAAATTTTTCTATAAAAAATTTTGGATATTTAAATTATCCATATTTAAAAGAAAAAGTTATGGAAGATTATCCAAATAATAATAGTAAAGGGAAATTATTATATGAAATAAAAGGTATGCTTTCAGAATTAAAATTTAAAACTGGGTTTTACTTTGTTCAAACTCCATTAAATCCGAATCAAAGAAATAAGTTTATTAAAATATTTACCCCTTGTCTTATAAAATGGTTCAAATCATTATATTCACAAAATCCAAATATTAAAGAACAATCAAAAGATACTATTATATTTGATTTGAAAAATAAATTTGAGAAAAATAATTTTACTTGTCTTAAAAAAAGATTTTTAAGAACACGACGGGATTTGTCAAATAATATAATTTTATCTAATCCTCCTCCTCCTCCTCCTCCTCCAACCACTGAAGAAACTTCTGTAAATATTGATTTATCACAAATATTAAATAGACCCTCTATGCCTCCACCACCTGAAAATATTGTAAATGTTTATAGATCTAATGTTGTTTCGCTTCCACCATTGTTACGTCCTCTTATAAATGAAAGTGACACTTCTACGCTATTAGAAATTCTCAATGAAAATATTACAGAACAACAAATATTTCAAACAAATGATCGAATACCTAGATCACCTTTATCCAATTCACAAATAAATCAAATTATTAGTAATAATACAAATAATACAAATAATACAAATAATACAAATAATAGAAATAATACAAATAATAGAAATAATGTAAGCAGTTTATTTCCTAGAATAAATTATAGATAAATTATAGTTAATAGAATTTATTTTTTTAATTTTATTTTACCTATTTTCTTTTTTTTTCCCTTACTTTTTTGTAATTTTTGAACAGTATCAAAATATAAATCTATATTCGTTATATTTATTCCTCCAAAAAATATTTTTTTTGCTCTATCAAACGTTGTTCCTGGTATTTTCATATCACCATTGTATTTCAAAATACCGAAAAATGGTGCTTTTTCAATACTCTTCTTTTTATACAAATTTCCTATTTTTAATATATAATAGTTTGGTTCATCAAAACTACCGAATATAACACTTTTGGTCTTAAATGTTGGGATATTTCTTGATGAAAATATTATTAAAGGTAAATTATACATTTCCGATAATAAATATAGATCTAATAATGTTAATGCATAATTATCTTCCATTAATGTTATAACAAGCTCTAGTTTTGTTCCTTTTTTTATTTGTTCTACAATATTACTCTTATTTTCAATAGTAAATATTAATTTAATTAAATCCATATATCCTTTTTTTGCTAATTCTTCATATTTTGTTATTAATATATTAATCAAATCTTGTTTTGTTAATTCTGTTCCCGTATGGTCTTTTATTATTAATATCATAATAGTCCATATACATTTGTTTTCCCTTCGTATACGATTAAAACTAAATTTATTTTCATCTCCTTTATTCCATCTTCCTAACCCTAATTTTCTCCATTGCTCTCCAAGTGGAAATTTAAATTCGTTATCTTCATTTTTATTCAATAAACAATTTGTTATTTGTGTAATATTTTCATCACTATTTATATCATAACTATTTGAAAAATCTATTTTTTTTTCAGGAATTGATAAATCATATGTTCTTGATGATTTAATAAATGAAGACTTTACTAATGGTTTTATATCCTTAAAATATTTGTTTATAAGTAAATCCTCTAACAATATTATTTCTGTTTCATTTAAATTATATCGAACTTTCTCAAATTGTAAAAATGATTCCTTGTCAAAAAAGAAACTTTTGATTTTACTATATCTTAGTATTTCATCCGCGACTTTTGCGTAATAATATACTTTATTATCTAATTCATTAATCATATTTGTCTTGGGTAATAATAACTCGCAATTACCCGTCTCATTTGAAAAACTACAACATGTTTTCTCTTTACAAGATTTTTTTGTTAACCCAAAACATTTCATAATTTCATCCACAGAATCTATATCAAAATCAGAAAATTGCACGTAATCTTCCATTATATACATTAGTTTTTCTTTAATCATACTTATTTTTTCAAAATATTGTATTCTTCTATCATTTATTGTATTTAATAAATCTAATCTACGATCTTTTTTTACAACCGAATTTAATACTATACGCATTGTGTTTCTAAAAATATTGTAAAAATTACTTTCCAACTTAATTCGTTTTACTATTTGTATCCTTTCATCATCATTTGACTTCATTTCACCAGTCTCATTTGATGCAAAATTTTCATAGTATTTTGTATTTCCATTAAATACTATTAATCCATCAGCTTCTTCTTCAACACCTAAAGGTGGTGCTGTATATGCTTCTGGTATCGTTTGTATAAATTGGTTCGTATGTGTAATAATCCCAACTATAAAATTATCATTTACTACTTTCATTTTTGGTAAACAAGGTATTTGGTTATTTGATTTTTTATATATTTCTTTTAAATTTTCAACTGTATTATCATAAGGTTTTAATATATCTACAGTATGCATCGATATAGTTGGTAAGGTAACATTTATACTTGAAGGATAACAAGGTATATACATTTCACTATTTGTTTTATTATTTAATACTAATAATCCCACTACTTTCATTCTATTATTTACTATTTGATTTACAATCTCATAATCATTTAAATCTCTTATAACTTTATTAATTTCAAATGACACTATATTATTAACAAAATCATTTTTCTTATTATATTCAATAGGTAAACTATTTATTTTTTTACAATTTAATAACATATTTTCACGAATAATTCTCATTATGCGGACAATTTCTGGTGCATTTTTTGATAATGTTTGTAATTCTAATAAATATTGTAATTCACCCGATGAGGCATCACCTTTTTTATATCTAACAATTGGTTCATAGTAATTATTATTCGAATATACTAATATTGTTGGTTTATTTATACTAAAAATTTCATTTGTATATACATTTGTAGGACATATTAGTTGTATTTTGTTTGTAATATCATCATCTGGTGCATTTAAAATAACTAAATTTAAACCTGTTTCGCAAAACATATTTGGTGTAGTAAAAAAATCCCATAAATATTTATAATCTATTGTTTCACTAGTTGATCCCAAGTAATTTAAAAAATTAATATATGATCCAACTATTTTTTTAGAGTTGTTTTCACTTGTTATTAAATGTTGTATTTTATCTATATTTACACTACTTAAATTAACAGTTTCTAAGTCTTCTGGTTCAAATATATCAATAAGATTTCCATTTTGTAATGTTATGAATATTTCTAATGAAATTTTTTCAATTATCTTCTTCTTCATTTTATTTACATTAATGTTTTCATCATAAATATTATTATATGTAAAAGTTATTAAAGATAAAAACGATTGATTTTTATTTTTTTCTATACCAACTCTCATTAAACACCATGTATTTTCTTTTAATCTTGTATCATTTACAGTTTTTTGACATACACTTTTACAATTAAACTTTAAAAACTTTTGTAAGCCATATGTTAAATAACCTAATTTATTTTTAGGTAAAGGAAATGTTTCTAATAAAGGTGACTCATTGTATATTTGATTACTTTCTTCTTTTTTATCTTCATTTTCATTTTTTTCACTTCCTTGATTACATTCTTTATACTTTTTTAGTTGTGCTCTTTTTGATTGAGGTCTTGGATACCTTTTTCCTTTAATACTATCTATTACAACAGAACCATTCTTTTCTTCATATGTTGGTAAAGGTGTTCCTTTAAATGAAAAATCATATTCAAATTCAGGTGGTTTTTTTTGTATTTTCCCAGTAACTTTATTTTTATACATTTTTGTCGTTTTAATTTTTCCTTTTTTATCCTTTTTTACTTTTCCATCTTTTCCTTTAATTGGCACATCTGATAATTCCCATATATGACCTTCCTTATCAATAGTATTTACCGGACTTGTAAAACAACATGGAACACAAAACTGTTTAGGATGTTTATTTCTTGGTTGAAAACCTGGATACATAGGTCTATAAACTAATTTATTATTGGTGTCTACATCTTCCTTATGAAAACGTGTATCTGTAAATTCGAAAATACGTTTGCCTTTTGTTATTTTCTTTGCATTAGATGGAATTAATGCTTCCCAACCACCACATTCTCCTTTGTTTACCTGTTCGAAAGATAAACTACGTTGTTTTCCATTTTTATCTCTAAAACACCAAAATCTAGGGCAAATATAATGATTTTTTTTATTAGCTGTTGATCCATAAGTAATATGCTCATCATATGATTTTACTCCTAATTGTTTATCCATTGTATCAATATAAGATTTGTCTTTGTCTGTTAAAACAACCGGATATTTTTTATATTGCCAAGGACATGCTTTTGAATAAGACTGAAAACCCTTCTTTTGTTCTATTAAAAATAAATCTTTATCATGATCTCGTAATCTTTTTAAAAATATATTACTATTTCCACTAATTGAAAACTTAGATAAATCTTCCTCCATTAATTGATCCTCATCATCATCTAACTTAATATTTTTATTACTCTTTTTTTCTTCTTGTTCTTCTTGCTCTTCTTTTTCTTGCAATAATTTATTATTATTCACTACCGAATTATCTTCTATACTCATTTCTAATTCATCCTCAGAAGACGACCAGTCTTCTTCCTCAGCTCCAATTATACTATCAATCTTCTCATTTATAATATTAACTGGATCACCATCATTTAATAAAGATGTTATAGATTTTTCCATTACAGCAATTACATCTGTTTCATCTTCTATTTCATTCAATAATCCTGTTTTGCATAATTTATTTATTTCCTTTACTGGTATATTTGTTGTTTTCTTATCTATAATCAATCTCATTAATGAATCTATAAATATATGTAAAAAATGAATGTAATTTATATTTGTTATATTTGTAACCTCTATTGATGATATTGGAACAAATACACCTTGGTTTAATTTTTTAATATTTTTTATAATTATACTTATTCCAGGATTTGATAAAACTTTTATTCTTTTATTTTCAAACTGACCTATTTCATGTTGGACATTTTCACTCCAAGTAGCTATTTTTTCTTCTGCCTGTGCTTTTGACAATTTAAAATTTATCATTAATCCATCAATAATTGAATCCAATCTTAAATTATATTTTTGTCGTTGCAATGTTATATAACTATCAATACTATCCATTTCACTATAATTCGAAACACGTTTATAATCCAATGAAATAATATCATTTGATTTTTTTATTGTCGAAGTATCCATTTTAAATACCGAACTTATACATTTGGATATTTTTGTTAAATTTATTTTTTTATTATTTTTAATATTTATTACATAATCAATGTTATTTATTTCAACATTACTATCTATAATACGATTAAATGTTATATATTTATAACCACTTTGCTCCAAAAAATTATTTATTTTACTTAATATATTTTCATTTAATACATCCACTAAGAGACCCTCCACAAAAGATAAATCTTTATAATTATTTTCAAAATCAATCTGCACATCAATATTTCCGTTTTCTAAAAAATTACTGTATATATTTATTTCCTTACCGTCAACAATTTTACTTGTTATAAATGTTACCCTCTTTTTTTTTTCAATACCAGATAATAATTTTATAATTTTTCCCTTTTTATAATTATTTTCAACATATAATAAAGGTATTTTTTTACCATTTGATGAAATATTTTTTCCAGTAAATAAACGATAAATATTCTCTTGACGTGATCCTGGATTATACTTTACTAATTTTATAGAATCCGATGAATGAACTAATTTGAATAATATTTCTAATGGTAAATTTATTTTTGATACAGGATGTATTGTTAATGATATATTTTTTATACCAATGTCTAGATATTCCAATTCACCGGTTTTTTCATAAAATATATTGTATAATAAATCTATACTTTCATTATGATTTGTTATTTTATTTTTTTCAATAAATTCTTCGTCCTTATTAATTAAATCTCCCCTTTTTTCTTCTAATTCACTCACACTATTTATTCTATTAGTAATATACAATTCTGGATAATATAATTTTAGTAAATAATTCTCATCTATAGAATCATTACTATTTATTACATCTTCTACTGTGCATAAAAAAATAGTATTATCTACTATATTTCCATATTCAAATAAAAGTTTCTTATTTTGAATAGATGTAAAATTTGCTATGTCTTGATTTAGATAATTATCTACTTCGCATAAAAATGGATTTACAATATAATTGTATTTTTTATCTATTACAATTTTTTGTCCAATAGGTTGAATAATTTGTATTATATTATTCCAATCAATATATTTTATTCCAACAAATTCATCATATGTGTAAACATCCTTTTCTATTTTAATAAAGCTATCATCTGGTATGTAAGACAAAAAATCATTTCGTGTTTTTACTATATTTCTTAAAAATGATTTTAATCTGTAATATGTTAAATCTAATTTATCATCTTGTGTTAACATATTGTAGATTATACTTGGGTTTAATACATCTTCATTCATAATAAATAAATATAGTTCACTTATACTAACATTTAAATTACAATGTAAATAAATTTTTTCTTTTATTCGTCTTATTGAATCATCTTTGTGAATATATGCTGCTATATTTACAGTTTCATCTTTACTAAATGTTCCATCATCTTCTATACCATTAAAAATAAATACTTTTTTTATACCGTCAGAATTAATATGACATATTTTAAAATTTGACATATATATATAAATATAACTTATTTTTATTATTTATAAATGAAAATTATTGTTGCTACTTGTAAAAATTTTGGTATTGGATTTAAAAACAAATTACCATGGAATTTAAAAAGTGATCTTGTAAAATTTAAACATTTAACAATTGGTAATGGTAATAATGCTATTGTTATGGGGTCAAATACATGGAATAGTTTACCCAAACAACCTCTACATAATAGATTTAATTGTATTTTATCTAATTCTATTGAAGTCGATAAAAAAAATGCAAAGGTATTTAATAATGTAGATAATTTAATAGAATTTACACAATCAAAAAAATTTGATGATGTATGGATTATAGGAGGCGAACAAATATATAATTTATTTCTTGAAAAAGATCTAGTAAATAGTATTTTCTTAACAAAAATATATGAAAATTATGTTTGTGATACATATTTTAAATATCCCAATACATTTAAATTAACAAATTCTTCTAATATAATGAATTCTCAAAATATTTTATACAACTTTAATATATTGGAAAAAAATATATAAATATCATTACTAATGATAATTATAAATGACAATTATAAATGACAATTATAAATCATAATATGGATTATCTGTTATTTTCATTCCACAATATTTTTTTGGCTTTGCCTTATAATCTACTGGTGTATATTCGCCAGATTCTTTTGCACATTCTAACATAAATTTAAAGTTTGCCCAAAATTCATCAGTATGTCCAATAGATTTGGTCATAATATGACTTAATTCATGTAAAGCAACAAAAGTTAAGGTATTTTCATCTATCATTGTTCCCCCTTCTTTCTTTGTTGTTGTGCAAAAAGCTAACTTTTCACCTTTGTTTTCCGAATAAGCTGTAAATTCACTCGTTGGTAATATTTCTTTTACACTTTTAGGATTGAAATTATCTACTAGTTTTTTTACATTTTCACGATCACCATATTTTTTTTTCATATATGAAACAACTCTTTTACATCTATTTGTTACCTTTGCCAATAAATCTACCGTTTCTTGATGTTTTAAATCTTCTTTGATTCTTACGCAATATTTGTTACCATCTACATTAGAAACAATACAACTTAAATTGTAATAATCTGAATCTAAAAACATTTTAATACAAACCGCTATCACAAATCCCATTAAAATAAATCCGAAAAATTCTGATTTCATTATTTATATTAAATAAATAATAAAATTTATACATTAAATTTAATTGCAACCAATTTCTAATGGTCTTCTGTTAAGATCGGGACCAATACTAGTTTGGTGCCAAGGTCCAACATTCATCTGGGGATTAGCTGGTTCAGATCGAAGCTGTAAATTAGCATTTCTTAAACTCTGTCCAACTGTATCAATACCAATATGATGACCAGCCTCCAATAATGAAACACCCATTAAATCTCCCTCTCCGCGTGGATTCATCTGAGCAAATTTTGAATTTTCATCCTTTGGTAATAACTCTGATGGATCAATTGTATCTTGACGTGCACATCCAGATGGCATAGCACCTGGTCCTCCATTTGTTTGCATACCATTCACGCCCGCAGGTCCTGCATTTCCAGATAAGTTATTTGTTCCTGCTTCATAATTTGAACCACAAGGTCCACTTCCTGCTAAACTAGGAGCCTTGTTTTTCATTCCATCTCTTCCTCCCATTGAAGATTTTTCATCTGAATATTTGTAATAAGCATACAGTAAAACAATTCCTGAAATTGCTAACACTAAATGATTTGAAGAAATTTTCTTTAACAACTTAAGCATTATATAAATTTAGTATATAAAATTTTTTTTCAACAATAAGTAATTAATTCATATTTTCTAATTCACTGTTTGAAGAACTATTTATTATTTTTTCTAAATCATCATCCATATATTCATCCAAATCCAACATATATGTTCGTTTTATTTCTTTTGCCTCTAAATATGCTTCTATAGCTAACCTTTTTGCTAATTTTGCCTTTTTTAATGTCTGTTCATACATACTAATATAAACTTCATTTGGTTTTTTTAATTTTAAACTATTTATTTCTAAATCTTTAGGTAGTTCTAAATTTATCTCTAACATTTCTTTTGTATCATTTTCTTCTAAATCTTTGATTTGTGATTCCTCTAAATTATCATATTTTAGATTTTTTTCTTTCATTTCATCATTGATATCATCTATTTTTTCATTATTTTTCAAACTATTTTGTTCTAAATATTTAATATCATTAGTTTCAACATCTCCTTCCTCAACTCCTTCCTCAACATCTCCTCCCTCAACATCTCCTCCCTCAGCCTCTCCTTCCTCAACATTTCCTTCCTCATTATCTCCTTCCTCATTATCTCCTTCCTCAACTCCTTCCTCAATATCTCCTTCATCATCATCTCCTTCCTTGACATCTCCTTCCTCAACATCTTTATTATCTTTGGTTACTAAATTTATCTTAACATTATTTTTTTTTTTGGGATTTTCAATATTAGTTAAAAGTTTCTCTTTTTTTTCTAAAGTTTTCTGATTTCCTATTTTTATTAAACATTGACTTTCCACTAAAGTATCATTTATTAACATTATCTGCATTAGTGAACATTCTAAATGAAAACTTTGGCTCGTAAACTTTAATCCTTTAATTTCAATAATACATATCATATTACTATCACTTGTAATATCTTCAATAGTTAATCTCTCTTGATCTTCATTAAATATTTGTAATTTAGGATCTGATGAACCTATCTTTGCCCTCTCAATAAATGTTCTAAATAAATAATATTTTGATTTATATTGTCTTATTGAAGTATTCCAATTATACTCAATATCATCTTTTTCTAAATCATCGTGAAACCAATTTTCCTTATTTTTATATATTAATTCTTTTATTTTGTCCTCAAATTGTTCAGCCCAAAGTAAAAAATCATTATCATCATTATTAAACATTAAATCACAATAACTTTTTTTTCCTGTTTTTTTTATTCCATTCTTTGTTTTACATTTTTGCGACTGAATAATTAATTTTTCTCCTTTATATTTTAGCCTCGAAAAATAAGCACCTCCTTGAACACCTGTTGGAGGCATTAAAGTTAAATCATCAAAATTAAAATTATCATCTAATATTTCAACATTCATATTTATTAAACTATACACATAACTTTAAACTAGTTTAATAACGAATTTTTTATTTTTTTAATATAATATGGATAATATTAAAACAACGATAATTAATGAGTGTTTAAATACGTTAAAAAGAGATGATGTTAAAGATCAATTAAAGGATTTAATGAGGCCATTAGTAGATATGATTATTGCACAACTTTATCCATATATTTTCTTATCCATTATTTTTGTTTGTATTAGTTTTTTGCTTATTTTAGGAACATTTATTTTACTATTGCGTTATAAATATATTTTCACACGAATGAAAAAATAATTTCTATACATATTATATATGCCAGGATATAAACGAAAAGGTAAGGTAGCTAAACGCACGAAACGTCGTGGGCGGAAAAGTCGTGGAAGAAAACGAAGAGGTAAAAAGGGGGGTTCTTTATTTTCAACGGGAGCAGCAACTGCTGCTTTATTGTTTGCACTCAACACTAGCTGTAAAAAGCGTAAGAAGTCAAGAAAAACACGCCGTAAAAAACGTAAGTAAATTTGTATTTAATCTTATAAAATAAATATAAATTAAAATATATAAAGTATAATATATGGAACTTTCTGAATCTATTCAAGAATGGGTAAAGTATGATAATCAACTTAAAACATATAGTATTAAGGTAAAGGAATTACGTGCAAAAAGGAATAATATTACTGAATCTATTTTTGATATTGCTGAACAAAATAATTTACAAAATGCGATTATTGAAATTTCTGATGGTAAATTAAAGTTTCAAAATATTAAACATACATCGCCTCTTAACTTTAAGTTTTTAAAACAATGCTTATCTGATTGTATTAATGATGAAGAAAGTGTTAAAAATATTATTGAGTATATCAAACAGAAAAGAGAAATAAAGTTTGTGAATGATATAAAACGATCATATAGTTAATGAATATACTTAAAGTTTTTAGATAAAAATATATATTATGGATTATAAACCCTTACTTCCTTACAAAAAAATTAAAACTTTTAAAGTTTCTGACGATAGTAAAAGTGATCAAGAATTACGTATACATGAGTTATTTAGTAATTTAAAAAAAAGAAGGTTTTATAATTGGATAGAATCACCATTAAAAAGTAAAGAAATAAACAATGTAGGTAAATATAAGGGAGTGTATATTTATGATACTTGTGATAATGTTGTTTTGAAAAAGGAATATATTCAAGAATTTATTGAAGATCTTACAAAAATAATAGAAGATTGTGGTTATCAAATTAATAATAACAAACTATTTAGAGACACAATAGCATCTTACATTTATAAGTTATCAAATAAAAATGACTGATTATTGTAGTGATGAAGATTATAAGAGTGAAAGTGATATTATTAAAGATTTAACAATAGAAGATTTTTTAAATCATCCAGAAACCGAACATATTTTAGAGTCTGAATTTTTTGAAAAAATAAAAGGAAATATTAGTGAAAAAGTGGAGCTTTTTTATAAAAATAAAGTTGATTATGCAAATGAATCATTTATGAGTATATTCAATAAGGATATGAATAGTAAAATGAGTTATGATTTTTTTTTAACAATATATCCATTTATAGCAAAATCGTATGATATGGGTGTATTTGACAAATTTCCATTTTTGGCAAAACCATTATTTATTAAAAACGAAGACGAAAAAGTAGAAAAAAAAGAAAAGGTTGTTTTTCAATCAAATACGCATGATTGGGGTAAAATAAAAAATTAAAAAATTTATATATATATAATTAAATGAAAAGTGAAAATTTAACTATATATAATCAAGATGGTGGATATAAATCACTTGGATGGGATGTAAATAACAGTATATTAAAAGGTGGATCAAATGCTAGTTCATTAGTTGTTCCTGCTGGTCTTTTATACATTAATAATAATTTTAACAATGAAAAAATAAAGTCTGTGGAAAAGGGTATTATTAGTAATGATTTATTTGATTCTCTTTATAGCTTTATCGATGGTTCCAAGCCAAAACGTAATAAAACCAAAAGAAATCGTAAACGTAAACGAAAAAATAAAACCAGACGTTATTAATTTATGAAATCATTATAAAAAAAATTTCATATATATATATATTAATTATGATCTCATTTGAAGACAAGAAAAAACTTTATATACTTACAACATTCTTAGATATATTAATTATTAACATATTGATTTTTACAAAAATGAATACTTTCGATAAGGCTTTTTCATATATTATATTATTTACACATACAATTTTTTTCTTTTCTTTGAATTTTTACAATAAAAAAATATTGGATTTTTTACATGTTGTTATATTTTCTGCACTAGGAGTAAGTATATTTTTATCAAATATATATCTCATCTTAACATGTTACATACTATTAATAATTATTCAAATTTTATGGGTTATAGAAAATAGATGTATATTAAATGAAAAAGATGATAAATTTGGATTTGGTGAAGAATTAAACACTTTTTGCATTATTTTAACATCCATTTTAACAGTTAAAATATTTTATAAATATCTTTAAATCTTAACTATAATGTTTCTATTACCTTTTCCATTACATACACTGGTAATATATATACAAATGCATTCCAATTCATTAAGAAAGACAATCCAAGTGCTATATACAAAGAATAGTAAATGTATGTTTGTGGGACTTTGTAAACAATACGGAAAAGTAAAATACTGATTAATACTATAATAAAATCTTGACCGAATTGACAAATTTTTAAACCATATGTGTTTGATAGACTATGATTTAAATATTTATTTGCAAAATATTTTTTATGTATATCAAAGTTTATCGTTGTTTTAAAAAAGCGAAACATATAAAGCAAATAAATACCTTCCAAAATTGAAATATATAAAATAGATTTCATTTACTTTATATATTATGTCTAGATTTCATTGTGAATTTAAATATTGTAATTGTTATTGCTATGTTTCAAATAAAGGAAAGTGTTTAGACTGTAAACATGCTAAATTATGGCATTCTCGTCATTGTAAAGAATCACCAACCGACGGTTATTTACAATTTACAAGTCAAAGAAAAAAAGCCCGTAGGCCTATTTATGTTTCAGATATACAATTCGCAGAAATTTTTATTCCTACAATACCAACTGTTCCTCCACTTCCTGATAATATTGTTTCTTTACCATTTTGTTACTGTGTTGAGGTATTACCTGTCTGATTTTTATTTGAGTTTTCTTAATGGTTTTCCAATTTTCCATCATACGCGCATGAATCGGATTATTATCATCAAAATCTTTAATAATTAACATTGGACTAATCTTACTTGATCTATACATCTTTAGTTTTTTATATGTTGTTCATTTTAATTACTTTTTATAATCAATTTTTATTAATCCACAATTAAACCCATGTTATAGGATAATATATAATATGTGTATAATATATATGAATAATAAATTATTATTAAAAACTCCTTTGGAAAAAGAAATATATAATATAGCATTTAAGGGTGCTTCAGATGTAGTAGTTGATATAAAAAAACTTAGACTATCTAAATCATCAAAAAGTCGCAATCAAGTTTTTGGAAGATTAAGGCATGGGGCAAGAAAAAATACTCTTAAATATAAAAAACATCGTATAGTAAGAAATAAAATGATAGAATTTGCTATTAAAGATGTATTTAATATAAGTAAGTTAGAAGAACGACTAACTTATGGTGGAAAAAAAAACAGAACAAAAAACAGAACGAAAAGAAGAACAAAAAACAGAACGAAAAGAAGAACAAAAAACAGAACGAAAAGAAGAACAAAAAACAGAACGAAAAGAAGAGGATTTTTTCCCCAATTTAATAAACTAATAAGTCTACAATTTTTCTAGAAAATTCTCCATCAGATGGAAAATGTAATCCTGCTTTAACTCTACAATCATCACACTGTAAAGCTATTTCTTTTAACTTTTTTTCCTTATTTGGATATTTCTTACGTAAATATTTATACAATAAATATGCCTGATAACCATGTCCAGCCGGATAAGCAGGAGTCATAGCAGTTTTTTTATTTAAAGGTTTTATGGTTTTGTCAACTTGTTCAGGTCTAGGTCTATTTATTGTATACTTTAAAAAAAGTATAATATTATTATGTTTTGTTAACTCCCTTTCTAATTCAACCTTATTTTCATTAACATATGGTAAAAATGCTGCCGAAATACTTTCATTTGTTAAATAAAAAAAATCGACATCCTTTTGTGTTCTTTCATTTATTTTCTGTTTAACCTTTTCAATCTCTTTTTTACTATTTGGATATACCGGTATAGTCGGTGTATATGATATATAACCTTTAAAAATATATGTATATATAAAATATACAACAAGTAAAAATAATACTTTTTTATAATTTATTTTCATTTAATATAATGATGAGAAAGAATTATATTAAATTGAACCGATAAATTATAGATACAATTATTTTATTACAACAAAATAATGAGAAAAACAAAGTTTGGTATAAATCTTGATGAAATAATCATAAAATCTCCGTTGGATTTAAAAAAAAAATAATACCTTTGTATAATGAAGTTTTATGCAGTTTGTGTCAAGAAAATAAACCAGATCCTTGTATTAATTATGTAAATTGTAAATTACAAGGAACAAAAGATATACAAATTGGAAGATATAAGAACAATGATATGCCTATTTGTTTTGAATGTATGATAAGGTGTGAAAAAATAAAAAAAAATGATACTGTTAAGTTTCATTACTTAAAAAAAACAAAGAAGCGGTGGAATTGTGTTTATATAAAATCCTTTGATATAGGTAAAATTTTAGATATATATAACGATACATATCTCATTAGTTTTAAAAATAAAAAAATAGAATTAATAAAAAAAAATATTTTATATAAATTAAATACTTGTCCTTGGTGCAGATCACATAGATTTATTCGATGGCAATTAAATACTAAAAAATTTCCAAAAAAAAGATGCAAAAAAAAGATGTAAAAAAGTGTAATTTGATTATTTTTTTATATAATATATTATATATATTACATGGATTACATAAATCCATCTGCAAAATTAGCCATAAAAATGTATAAATTATCAAATAATGAACTCAAATATATATTGAACGAATGTAATAAAACATTTGAAATTCAAAAAAAAATCGATAAAAAAAAGGAAAAAGAAATATTAGAAGAAAGAATAATAGAAGAAAGAAATCAACTTTTATTTGATTATTAGAACCAACTCGGCACCAGGGGACAAGTCCCCCTATTGAATCTGATAAATTAAAAATTTCTTATCATGAAAATATTGAATACCAACTTTTACCCTCTCATAATTATTTTCTTCATTTTCTGATTCAGCAATTGGAAACTGATAACTATAATTATTATCTGGCCTAATACACACAAACCAACTATTTTTATTTACAAGATCCCAATTAATACTTGACGGCATAATTGGATGACAATTCTCCTTCACTTTGTCTACCGAAATAAAACTTTCATACTTGGGAACAGGGATCATATCCACTGTATACTTTGACAAGTTACCAACAATTCCTACTGTAGTATTCATTCTCTATTATATACTATTCAATATTATATAATAATCAATATTATATAATAATCAAATTCAATTTTTATAATTGTGCCCATTTGTCATAATTATGGGGTGACAACATAATATCTGGTATGTGTTTCTTGTAAAATTCTACCTTGGCATCTAATTCCTTATCTTCTTGTGATAAAGGATATGGTGATTCACCTATATTTGCCTGCTCTTCTGGTCTAATCTTTGGCTTTGAACCAAAACAATTCACACCAAATCTTACATTTGGGTTCTTAATATATCCACCATTTAATCCAGGTCTTCCACAATCGTGTTCATGACCATCTATTTTTTGATAATTTTTCCAAGTTTGTGTTTGTGTTGGATATAATGCCATTTGACCATCTGTCCAACCATAACTACACCATTCTGCCCCTTTCTCCTTAGCCTTTTGTATTTCCTCTACTGTTGCAATTCTTGAATCAAAAGCTTTACAAATCGCCTTTGCATCATCAAATGTATATATGTTTTTGGGTATATGAAATACTTCCTCAGATTTTGCTATCACCGGCTTTGACTTTATTTTTTTATCTGATACTACAGAAACATCTACTTCTGGTTTTTCAGAAAATAAATTTCTAATTGCTACCTTTGCATCAATTGAAAAAAAATATTGAAGACCATTAATTAAAATTAAAAATATAAATATACCCCACATTAATATCTCCAAAAATGTTGCTCCTTCATCATTTTGTTGTGGTATAACTCTATCCATAATACTAGATTTAGGTCCTGATATTGTCCTAAATAAAAGATAATACAGTAACATAGTTATTGTTAATGTTATCAATACAACTGGATTACCCTTATGTAAATAATTATTTACCGGACTAAACATATCTGTTAATCCTGATGTTGCTGATACATTTACTTCACTTGTATGATCAAAATTATTCATTTATATATATAGTTAATTTAGTTTTTTTTTTCTATAGAATAGGCAATATGAATTAGGGGTAATTAAATCACCAGTATAAGGTGAAACTGATTTATCATTAAAATGAAACCATTTTCCATTCTTTACCTTTACATATGATGTATAGTGCCCACCGGCGTGACTTCCTATGTGATTACAAATTCCATATAAATCATATTTCGTGTTTCTATCTTGATATCCTACAACATACTTATTTAAATTCAAATTTGCTAAAGGAATGTCTACCATATTATTTTTTCTTTTCAAATTATTTCCAAAACGCTTTAATATTATAATTAATATTTGCGGTAAACTGAAAAACATCAACTGTTTTGTGCAATCTTCCTTATTATCAGTTTTTTCATTTGTTACTTTATTATCTCCGTCCATTACCTCCTTTTCTGTATATTTATCAAAACAATCATATATTGTAATATTTCTTTTATTTGGTATTGGTAAAGTTAGATAGGAAAATGGCTCCGGGCTACTACTCTGATAATCACCGCTCTTAAACTCTAACTTTGATACATGGATCCCATAAAATAAATTTAATATTTCGGAATACTCTTTACTATACATTCTTTTATACATTTCATAACAACTTACTGCCAATTTATCTTTCTCTGTTTTTGCATCACCTGTAATATCCATTTCAACTTCTCTCTTTATTGCTTCGTGAAAACAATCTATTATAAAACTTAAAAATTCTGTTAAATCATTTTGTGCATATCCCGTAAATAATACACGATTCTTTAAATTAGCTACTTTTCTCATCTGTGAAAAGAATCCTCCTGGTGATATTATACAATCTTCACTCCACATTAGTTTTCTTAATTTATCCCATTCATATAATATTACTGAATCAGCTACCTTATTTAAACGCCTTGTGTATGATCCTTGGTTTAAGAAATCATTCAACTCATATGTATGAGATAAACATTGTATTGTTGAATTCATAAAACATGTATTTCCTAAATTTTCTAATCCGGTTAATCCACTTCCTAAATGTTCATCCTCTACTTTAGACATCATTCGTATATTTAATAATATGATTAATTTCTCTTAAATTGTTTATCAATTTATATAATTTTAATTAGTTATTTGATAATAAAATAGTTAAATATAAAGTATTTATTTTTTGTATATGAATGATTCTATTGATTCTCAATACATTAACTTGAATCGCGATTATTTACGAACAATTGATACAATAATATCAAATCTTGATGGATTTAATCAAAGATATTTTGACAATGAACAAAATAGAATACGAATTACTCAAGATACTAATAGTTCTACTACAAATAGATGGAGCACAGGAGCACGTTCTAATCGTTTGAATAGAAATAATTCTCGTCGTCGTAATAGAAGTTATACAAATACTTCAAATGGTAGACAACCATATCAGAATATTTGGAGTAATAGACAAATTTCTCCATTTTCTAATTATTTAACACATAGATCTCCTTTGCGTTCTCCTCCCAATCCTCCTCCTGTTATTACACCACCAAGATTTACATATACTACTCCTTTATCATTTACAACACCAATAACTAATTCAACCGAAACTAGTAATTCAACAAATACTACCGGTATTAATACATTTAATAATATTTTAAATAATAGTTTATATACACCTAGTTATTCAAATAGACATCCTTCTTATGGTGATATTAATTATTCTACTACAACCATGACTTATAGTGAATTTATTGACACTATGCATCCAACTACCGGTTCCACTCCTTCGCAAATAACTTGCCCTATTAGTAGAGAAGATTTTGAACCAAATACTGTTATATTAAAAATAAACCATTGTGGGCATATTTTTAAGAAAAATAGTTTACTCAATTGGTTTGAAACAAGTTCTAGATGTCCTATGTGTCGTCATAATATTAGACATAGTTCCCTACTAAGACCTAATACTGAAACCAATACTGAAACCAATACTGAAACCAATACTGAAACCAATACTGAAACCAATACTGAAACCAATACTGAAACCAATACTGAAACCAATACTGAAACCAATACTGAAACCAATGACATTGATTTATCGGGTAATCAATTGCAAGAAATATTAGAAAATAATTTAACTCAAGTATTAGATAATATAGGCAATGCTGTGTTAGATAACTTGGAAGGTGTTTTGGGACAAGCATTCAATAATGTTACTGATTTGTCTAATAATCAAATACAAACAGAATTTGAATATAGTATACAATTTCCAGGTAATTCAACTAGTGAGTAGAAATATATTTCTTCAAATCGTCATCTATAATATTTACTTTATCTCCTCTTAAATAAGATAAAGCCAAATTTGATTTATTTAATAAACCTTCCACAATTCGCAACTCATCTTCTAATAAAGTATATGCATTCTTTTTATTCAAAGAACCAGAATTCTTCTTTTTTTTATAAAACGCAACTCCATGATTATAACATCTTTTTTTTCTCCTTAATATTTTTATTAATTCTTGTAGAACTCTTTTTTCATTATATACACTCAAAAAACCATATCTAAATTTTTCTTCCCTTTCTAAAAATAAACGACGCAAATAATTTAATAGATTTTTCATACTTTCACTATTAAAATCGTTTAAGATCTCTACGCTTAAACTACGGGTCTTTAAAAATAATGTCGTTTCTGCATCAGGTAGTAAAAAACCATAATATAAAAAATATTTGTGATTCTCCTTTCTACCATAACTATCAGTTATTTCTACTCCACTAGGTATATTTCCCTTTGATATCATTTGATAACTGTTTAAAGAATTATTATAAAACCAACGAGTCAATGCATTACTACTATGATTTAACATATCAGCTAACGGAACCATTGCCGAACAATTAACTCCATCTATATTTAATCTAAAATTTCTTGATGATACCAAACATCTTATATGTTTATACATTTCAAATGTGAATAACCTGAAATCCTTCACATTCTTCTTCAATATATTATACTCATTTCTTATTTTTTTTAATCTATCACGTATATTAACCAAAATATGACTACCTTTTAAATATTTTAATTGCGCTTTACTCCAAAATAAAGGTATATGATCCAAGTTTTTAGGAAATATTTCAAAATATGGATCCCAAAATTTTGTATAACCTGTATAATCTACACTACAAAATAAAATATATGTTGTTATATTTATTATTGCTTTTGTTAATTCTGATTCCTTTTGAAATAATCTTAATATTTGTCTACCTACAGGCATTTTTTCTATTTTTGAACTATTAATTAATAGCTTCTTAGGTATTAACATCACATTATCCCCTGTATTTATTGGATGGATCGAGATCACCTTCCGTTCATTATTTTCACCCATTTCAATCTTTATATTTTTCATATTTATATTATGTTTTTCTAACCACTTTACAAATGCTTCCATTATAAATATTAATTAGATTTATTTAATATTTATTTACATTAAACTTTTTATACACATTGAATACATTAATCTATTTACAAAATAAATAAAAAATCCTTGCATTATTAATGATACAAACGCGACTCCATTATTTTTTGTTTTTTTACTGAAAAATGTTGATAAAAGTCCCAAACCCATAATACACATTAATATAAATCCAAAAACCGAAGAAAAATAAAAATAATTACAATAATTAACTTCTAAAGGTTCAAATAATTCCTTAAACATTTATAATATATCTACATTTTATTTCCCAAAAAAGTTCTTTATAGTTCTCTGTTTGTTTTTCATATTTATTGCCTTTCTCAATGAACTATTAAATATTAACTCCTTAACATATTTATTAATAACTTGCTGTGTTTTGTCATGCAATTTCTTTTCATCATTTTTATATTTTTGATTCACCATTTTTATATCTCTATCATATTTACTTTTTAATTTATTAAAACCTTTAATTTGTTCTAATACTAATCCAAACACCTGCTGCACTGGCTTCATTATTTGATTTGTTATGTAAAATGTATAATCTGGTTTCAACTTATGTTTCTTAATATAATTTGGATTTTCTATTTTATCACCTTGTAACGTAACCTTACCTTTTGTTTGAATATATACATATGGAACTCTCGACCCAACAGATGGTTTATTTCCAGGATCTCGTTTTCCAATTCTATCTGCTAATACTTTGTGTGCAATACTATCCGGGTTTTTATAAAATTCTCTTAGTGATTTACTAATGATTAGCTTTTCCAATGGAAACTTCTCATTTACAATATTTTCCAAAAATGTTTTCGTAAAACAAACCGCCTTTTCTATACTTTTCTCATTCATTAATATATCAATAATACCACCATATACATCTTTCACCAATGGTGCATTATCCCTACGCTTCAACACAATTCCCATTGATTTCCTCTTACACTTATTTGGATCTATTTCATACAACATTCCTACATAACGCTTCTTCGATAACAAACAAAACGGCATAAATGTTTTTTCATACTCCAAATCATGTGGTGACTTTAAAAATTTTGTTGCCAACTCACCTGCCTCTATTGCCAATTCTATTGTCATTTTCAATGCCCTTTGCCCCTTGATTTTGGTTCCATCTATTTCTTCCAAATTAAAACTCATAAAACAAGAATCCGTATCTCCATATACCACATCAGCTCTTGTTCTTACTTTACCATATTTTGTTTCGCATATTCTATCACCATAAACCCCCATAATAATTTTTTTTCCATAAATTAATAACTTTCTTCCCGTTGCTGTTGTCGATGCTGCAATATCTTTCTCATAAAATGCACTCGTTCGTGCACCCGTTTGTCCATACATTGAATTCGCTGTTACCTTGATTCCCAATTGTCTCTGATTAAATACATTTTTCATATAATCATCATATGTATCTTCCACACTCAACACATCATCATTTTCCACTTCTATATCTCCATGCTTTTCTGTTGTTATAATATGATGTGTATCTGTCTTTTTTAATAATCCAATATACGTTGTATAATGATCATTATATGAGTTTATGGTTTTTACTGTTTTGTATTTTGCCTTCTTCCTTGTCGCTTTTCGTGCCGCCAACAAATCTGTCAATATTTCCGGTAAAATTGCCTTCCTTCCTTCCTGAAATTGTGCAAATCTACATATCTTATATCCAACCTTCATTTTTACCTCCTTCTTCTTTTCACTCTCACGCTTCCATTCATATGTATCATACGTAATATCTACATATTTATAATCGGGTAAATTATCATACTCATCACTGCCAGTTTCTTTTATTAAATTATCATGTAAATCATACTCCTTTGTCCACACCTTACTATCATGTGAAATATTTTCACTAATCATAGAACTCGGATATAATGATGAATAATCTACTACTGCTACCGGATTATCTAAATATAATCCGCATTTGGGTGGAAATACAATAGCACCCTCATATGATCCATCATTTACTGCCTTTTCTAATACTGGCATAAGTGTGTTTTTTTTTCTACATTCCTTCCCTAAGAAACTCAATAGTTTAATACCTTGACCTCTCATTACAATATAATCAATAGGAACACTACATACATTTGCTATTTCAATAAATCCTGTCCAAATATCGTTTTTTCTAAAAATATGTTGGACTAGATTACAATCCTGAAAACAATACTTCGCAATGATTGCTCTGTCCTTTGAACTACCATTTGTTAGTCTAAAAATATCCTGTGGAGTTACATCATCCTTCGCTAATCCCCACCTAATCTTTTTTCCTTCCTCAAATACTAGTTTTTCTTCTACCTTAAACCAACCATCATCTTCATTCATCTCTATTACCTTAAATTTATTCTTCCCCTTGAATTTGTAATTATCGGATGAATGACCAATTAATTCAAACCTCACATAATTATATCTTTGCAAACCCGTCAAATTATAACTAGTTAATTTTGTTCCACTACTATCTTGCTTTACATCTTTCACAAAATCTCCAATAAAATGACTTGCTACATAATCCAATTTATATGATGGTAAATTTACTTCTCTTCTAAAATGATTGTATAAATCTACCTGAATACGACCCTCCATGTTAATATAATTCAATTGATGGGTTCCACTAGCGATACGTATTTGCTTTTCCACTAACCTTGACTTTACATTCTTATTTCTATTGATCTTAAGAAATTCATCCAAACAATGATTTTCTCCCGCTCTTGTATACAAAAATGGATAATCAAAACCAAATATATTATATCCAATGATTACATCTGGATCCTCCTTTTGAATTATATTTCTCCATCCTAATAACATTTCTTTTTCTGTGACATAAGATTCTATTACACTATCTAGGACATCAGTTGTATCATCACAACTATTTAATACTACACAATGGTTGAAATAAGGTGTGTTTTCTCCTGATTTGAAAAATGTTGAACCTATAAATGTGCACTTATCTCCTTCAAGTTCTGGTAACATACCTGGTATAAGTTTGTCTGGATGATGATCAAATGCACGATCTAATATTGCCAGTTTGTCACCAACATCGAATTTGTGATTTAAACAAAACAATATATCCTTTTTAAATATAATTTGCGAACCAATTGGAACTGGATGCCACTTCTTCTTCCTTGCAATAATCTCCTCGTCCTCATCCTCATTATCCATGCGCTTTTCCCTTTCTACTGCCTTTCCATTTTTTTTTAATAATAATCCTAACGGATATCTCGGATCACCTTTTTCATTTGTAGATAACAAATTATCTAGTAAATGATTCAGTTTTACTTTGTTTATTGGTCGTTTTGTATATACTTTACTAATACCTTCCATTTTCTCAAATTCAAATGCCGCATTTACTAACTTCTTAAATAATTGCTTTTTTCCATAATGTTGCATTTTTGTTATACTAGACTTATTCTTATTCCAATATGTAATTATTTCACCCAACATCTTTCTATAACTCTTCTTTGCCACTGGAAAATCACCATGACTTGAACTAGCCTCAATATCAAAACTACATATTTTATAAGGCACCGGGGTCTCCTTTTCCCTCATCGGAACTACGTTTTTATAACTTGTTTCATACTCATACTTACATAATGTTTGCTTTCTATTTATTGTTTTCTTTTTTTTTATTTCTACCCATCCCGATGGACTTATATCTTGAATATGGAAAAATCTTAACAATGCCGGTAGTTTTGCCTCATATAAATCAATTCGACGATCCTTTCCACCCACATCTTTATATATTAATCCCTCTTGTTTTAATTTTCGCTTTTTCCAACTATCCGGATTGTTATACCACATATTTTTTA